>Ga0315284_10002887_pt1 | contig 24481 bp, 40 predicted proteins | sample YL17G09_16_MG_FD_203696 | JGI IMG/M metagenome (GOLD analysis project Ga0315284, IMG submission 203696) | Sediment microbial communities from Yellowstone Lake, YNP, Wyoming, USA - YL17G09_16 | ecosystem: Environmental > Aquatic > Freshwater > Lake > Sediment | place: USA: Wyoming | collected...
AAAACAAAGAACTATTTATTAACGCATTGAGTGCATTATTTTTTTCCTGGGGTTCAGATACTCCATCAGAAGTGATTTGGGGAGCTAATGACTTACTTGATTGGTTTGAAGCTGAATATTCAGTTTCTTTAGGAATAAGATTTGAAGAGTCACAAACCACTTGTGGTTGTGATAATTATGATGATGTTATTGACGCAATTAGAAAAAGCTAAATGAATTATTGGATCAACTCAAATAGCGGTGATTATATCACCGAAAATAATGGTGTGTATAGGTTAAATCTTATACCACGCTGGTCTAAATATTACTCCCGATTAACTGGAGAGACTGGTGAGGATACTAATGAACCATACTACTTACCGGGCGAAGCTATGGATATAGATTATGCTCAATTTAAATCCCTTAAAGGATTTATTCCAATTAAGGGCTCTAAACTACGAACAAATCTCTATCGTGGTAATGGTAAAGTATATGCACCCACAGTAAAGGGTGGTGGTAAAGGTGTCTCTAAAAGAATAACACTACCGACTCTAGCAGAAGCTAGAGATGCCAGATTAAAAGAGTTAGGATTATAAACAATTAAAACAAAAATAAATGATAATTAAGACAATTAAAGAACCCCAAGATATATTTATCGTTGGATGTTGGGTAACAGAGGAAATTTATTCAGACGAAAATAATAGACGTGGGTTTAAAATCACCGATGATTATAGTGGCTTCGATATATTCGTCGGACCTAACTCACGCACAAAAGATAGAACACATTCTATTGAGTGTGACGGTTTCGGTACCATATTAACCGCTGAAGAGATGTCAAAATATAAGGATGAAATTGAAGAATCCTATGAAGATTGTGATATTGTTATGTTGCCTAATTTTATAGGTGATATTGTGGTTGGTGTGATCGATGATGATGGTAATAAAACATATGAGGATCTAGATCTCGATGACTATCTTGTTTTTCAAGTTAACGATGGGGATGTTGGTGTCTTTCTAGAATTACCAGAGAACACTGAAACATCTAAATCTTTTTCTATATCACAAGTTCAACAATATCTAAGAGACGTAAATATTAACCGAATAATAAACAACTAAAAAATAAACATATGAACAGCAAATTACAAGAATTAGTAGATAAAGGTGTTATCACAATACAACCACAAAAACCAGGAAGAGAAAGAATTGAAGTTTTCGTTGAAGGTGATATCAATGATGGTGATTATGTTAGAGATACACATGAATATACCATCGAACAATTTTTAAAACCAGCTTGTATTGATATGTATACTCGCGCAGTAAATGAAGACTATGGTTACATTGATGATGTTGAAGATGAAGAATTACAAGATTTTTTAAGAGATATATCACCAAGTTCACCATCTGATGGTTGTGATGTGCATACATTAGACACTATCATGTTTACATATATTGATGCTGCTGGTAACTCAAGTGAGTTCACATTGAATACTGTTGCGGAAGCTAGAGATTTTAAAATAGAAAAAGTGGTAGAATAATGCATTTATCATCTGTCAATGGATTGAAGCGCTTAAAGGGTATGAATAAATTTTTACCCTTTAAGCCTAGATTTATAAATAAGCTTTACGCTAATCTCAATGGTTACTTCTGGTTACCATGTCACCTATGTGACAGAAACTATGGTGGTCATGAGTGGTATGGATCAGATGATAGAATAATGAAAGGAATTTGCCCAGAGTGTGTATTAAAAACATATAATGAGACTGGTGAATTTAATATCAGAAGTTTAACTGAGGTAGAAATAGCCGCTAATAAGAGAGATAGTTCTCTTAATGAATTGGGGATTAATTGATAACAATATTACGATTATAATATTTGTTATTTGACGTGCCTTTTATTCGATAGATACCATCTGCGACATCATAACTATCAATATTTGAGCCTATTAACACCCCGTTGTTTTCGGTCACCGAAAATTTAGAGAATGATTCAACATTGAACTCATCGACTAAGATTAGTATCGCACTTTTTGATGGCGACATACTAGTTAAACTTAGCATAACTAAAGCTGATAAAATATATAACCTTAATTTCTCTCTCATATCTTTTATACGCATAGTAATTTTTTAGGTTTCATATTTCTTTTAAACATTTAATCTTTTTAAATTAAAATGTATATGTATTATATATTGGTAAATAATAAAGCAATACCGACAGATGATGTAAAACTATGGGCTACTGGTCTAAATAATAACAGCATTAAACAGGATTGTATAAATGATATCACCATATCAACAGTATTTCTAGGGCTCGATCATAGTTTCGGTGGTGATGAACCATTGCTATTTGAGACAATGGTATTTGGTGGTGTACACGATGGCTTTCAGGAAAGGTATCATACATATAATGAGGCTATTGAAGGACATCGTGTTGTTTGTAGCATGGTAGACCGGAAGCGAATAGAAAGAAATGAAAAGTTAAATATAATTATAAAAAATAAAAAATAAAATGAAAGATATAAACGCAGAAGCTCTACTAACAGACATTGAGAAAACTAAAGGTACAACTAGAAAGAAAATCTTAACTTCAATGTATAAAGAATATATGTTGCTGTCAGATGAATATTCAGATGAATATAAAGCTGGATACTTTGCATCAATCCGCTCCTTAATCAAAGCTTGTAATGATGCAAAGGTTACGAAAGACTTTAATGAAGCTTTGAACTACCGAGTTAAAAGTTACAATAAGTAATTGGCTAGAATACTACAAAATATAAGTAATACTGATGAATATAGAATCATAAAGGATTATATGATTAATCTCAAATATGAATCTGTTGTGAAATCATCTTATGCGCCTGATAGATTGGAGCGCTGGTTCGGATATAACTCAAATCTTCAATCTATCAAAGATGGTCGGCACATAGTTAAACTTGAAGATGCCATTCCTGCTATCTTTGATAGGATCAAAAATACTTACTTCAGTGATGCTGATTCAATGTTGATGTGTTATGGATTAAAGCCAAATTCAGACACATCGATTAAACCACACCGCGATCATGGCTGTTTTTTAGCGAGAGCAGTTATGCTTAACTTTGGAGCAGCAGAATATATAGAGTATAACTATGATGGTACAATTATCAACTATGATCTGAATGATGGTGATGTTGTTGAAATTGATACCAAAATTATACACGCATCTCGTCAATACTCTGAATTCAGAATGAACGCTACTTTTCGAAAATTAAAACCGGAATTCATCCCACGAATACCTAAACCAATAATTGGATTACCCTTTTAACCTAAAACTAAATATGATTATTCTGAAATACATTAAAAATTTAATATTCGACAATATTGTTAAGTGCTTACTAACTATCACGTGTGTGGTTTGTGTCATTTGGGCTAAGCACATACCCGATTCTATATCAGTGGAGCATGTAATTATATCATTTAAAGATAATGGTAAATTCAATTATGTTACGTCTGGTAGGGGAAGTTATAGCATTAAGACATTTGATACAGCTAAAGTTATTGATGATAACGACAACATTCAGTATAGTGAGATGCATGGTGGTGCTTGTTTTTTATATGCTATATTTGGAATCTCACTTTTAGTTTTAGTAATCATGACTATCATAAATGATGGTGATAGTGGTTGGGATTTTAAAGAAAATTGGAAGCAGACACTAGAGAATGAAGTTCGATGTGATGTGGATAGTGATGGTTATAATTATAGCTTGCGTGGTAAGTTACTAGTTAAGTCCGGTGTAATTCTAGATAGTTATAAGCTCAAAGATTACGTTAGTGCGTATTGTCGTAGTAAAAATATCTACCCCAATTATATTGGAACTAAATCACAAATAAGAGAATCTAAAATAAAGGACATTGTTACTTAATATATAATAAAACAAACAAGTATATGAAAAAATTTCTACTATTGCTCAATATAATATCTATTTCGATTACTGCACAAGTAACTACTATAGCTAATGGTAATTGGAGTAACCCAGCTATATGGTCAAATGCGGCTGTTCCTGGAAATAACACCGATATCATTATAAATCATATTGTTATAATGACATCTGCATCAACTGCTAGAACTATTACAATTAATAATAAACTAATTAATAATGCTAACATTCTTAGCGTAAGAGGTGGGTTGATTAATAATGGAACATATACTGATAATGTAGGGACTATAAGATTTAGAAGTGGTAATGTACACAATGTTACTGGAACTTTCGTTACATCTAATCTTATTATTGATAATGTCTCAACTGTTGGATTAAACTCTAATTTTGTAGTTAAAAATTTGGCAAATGTGAACGGTGTTTTGAACTCTAATGGATTTTTAATATTATATGATGATGTAATTAATACTGGAATATTGGGCGCTATGACTGGTGTTATAAATGGTAACTTCACATCACAAACTTATATCAATAGATGTAATAAGTGGTCGTATTACTCGGCACCATTTAATACTACATATAGTGCCATACGAGACTCATCACTGGGTAATATGATATACACTGGATTTCCAGGTTCAGATTACCCTTCATTTTCGTTCGTGAACACTTATCGATATATTAACACAACTGGTTATGTAGCACCAAGTAATATAACGGATAACCTTAATAGGGGCGTTGGATATACCTATTGGAACTCAGATACTGTATTTCTTAGCCCAGGTCCATCAATACCACAGCAGTGGAAAATATCAACAGTTGGTTCTATTAACTTTAATCAAAGCTTTGCTTATAGTCTATCATATTCACCGAGTGATGCTTGGAACTTGGTTGGTAATCCTTACCCAGGTACAATTGATTGGAGAAGTAATAGTTGGACAAAGTCAAATATATCAACCACTATCTACTTATGGAATACTTGTAATCAAAATTGGTCAACATATAATAGCACAAATAATGCAAGTACCAACGGTGCCTCTAGGTATATAAGTCCATATCAAGGATTTTTTGTATTAACATCTAATAATGCGGCTTCTTTGTCCGCACCTAAATCAGTAATAGTAAATAACAGTTCAAATCTTCTTAGACCAAACGCTGATCCGCTATCACCAAATACATTGATGATTTCAACTGGTAGAGATGAAATGATAGTGTCTATGGATTCATCAGCTACAGATTTATATGATCAGGACTACGATGCTCTATTACCAGATACTAGCAATTACCTTTATTCATTGAATAATGTTGATAAGTATATTGTTAATGTGATTGAATATAAATCTAACGATACTGTAGATATCTCGGTTAAGAATATCGGGAGTTTAACTTTTACTGGTGTTAACACATTTGCTAATCATACATTATATCTATTAGATGCGCAGGATTTAAGTTCAACTCAACTAACCGAAGGTTATGTTAAGCCATTTGTGGTTAATGGTATTAATGAAACTAGATTTAAAATAGTTATTGGGCCGTCATTATTTGTTGGTATAAAAACTCAGACGATCAAAAGTGATAAAAAAATACTTATCAGAAGAATGGATATTCTTGGTAGAGATGTTGATTCAGATTATAAGGGCGTGATTATTAATCTATATGATGATGGGAGTTCAGAAAAGAAAATTATTCAATAAATAAAAAAGCCCGTTAAATCGGGCTTTTTTTTATTTCAGATTTTTTATTTGTTTATATTCTTTGGGCCAGAGTAATATAATTCTAAGATCATCCATAGCAGAGTGTTCTTTCATGGTAGATTGTTTGAGTATTTTATTTGTATTCCAGAGGCATAACCAAAGTCCTATAACAAAATAAATCGCAGCAAGTATAAATAATATAACTATCATAATTTCTATTTTTTATCAATTAATTTTAAAATTTCACTGAGTGGCATATCTAGCAACTCTTTAAAGTCTTCTCTTGTTATTTTTAACACCTTACTTGATTGACTACAGGTCCAGTCTACAACATCTAATTTGTGTCTGTTTCTATCACAGATTGCTTTAGCTAAAGCCTCTACAAGAATTTTATTTTTATTTTCAGCAACATCAATCTTGCGAATCTTTGTATTAATTTTTAGGTCTATTTCCTCGCCTTCCGCCATAAACATCGAAGTTAAGTTTAAATCACGAGATTCATCTACTGCTAATGCCCTAAATGACCAACCATTAGGCTCCAAGTATCGACCATACCCATCAAACTTAACTGAATATTTATACCAAGTAGCGTTGTTGTATGAATTCTTCATTTCTTTTTTACGAACATCGGAGACTTTATATTTACCACCTTTCATTAAGTGAACATATCTGTCTGACATACAGACCAATATATCACCAACTGCTATTTTGGTAGGATCAAGTCTAGCTTGTGCATTTGCAACATATGGTTTATTCCAATTGATAGTTGGTAATATTGAACCATCCGGCATTGTAAAATTTTTGGGTGCGTAGTTACCAAACCCATCAATACTTATTGATTTACGCTTATTCGCTGGATCATTGGTTAATCTTCGAACTTCATATATCTGACCAGCTACTAACTTAGTACTACCCTTTTTACATCTTACTTGCATATCAATATTGTTGTATTTAATACAAATATACGATTTTTTCCGTATATCTGCAAATTTTCCTTATATTTGAAGTATATTACGCTATTCCGATGAAAGATAATTGTTATAAAGGTGAGAAAACTGAATTGGGCATTCATAAAGATTTTTATATGGATTTGCTTAGTAATAAATCACGTGGCTCTTTTTCTAAATCATACTTACTTATTGATAGACCAACAAATTATGCTGAGGCAGAATTATTAGTTGAGTTCATATATGGTATTAAACTAAAGGTAGAAATTGAACACTTTACTAATAAGCTTAAATCAGCTAATTGGGGATTTAATGGTAAAGAAACCCAGCGGGAGATTGCTTTGGCAAAATTAAACGATGAAGACTCCTTATATAGAGCGGATAGTTGGCATGCTGATCGATTGGTTAAAAGAGATATAGCACACTTTCGTTGGCATATTGGTAGACAAGCTAGTCATGATGATTATTCAGATTATCAATTCAACAAAACCACCTTAGACGCCTCCTATGAAATAGAGGCAACGGTATTACCACAAACCATATTTGGTCTACGAGGAAGTGGTGGAATTGGCTATGGTGACACATCAATAACATCATTCAAAGAGCTAGAAAGAATTGAAAGCTTTTATCTCAATAGAGATGCACCTGCAAGACCAGAATACATTGAGTATATAGCACGATTAGTCAAGAAAAATAAAACTTATCGCTATAATGATCTTAAAAATAAAATAAAACATTTTGAAATATGAAAACTAGATTTTTACTAACTGAAGATAAACTCCGAAGTCTGGGCTTCGAACAAGTTAACGACCCGGATGAATGGTTGTGGGGTATCCGTACAGATAGAACAACATATCCACCTGATTATGTACCCATTATTAAATACAACAATAAAACTAAAATAGCAACTGTTGAGGTAGGTAGTGGTTCATTTACTAAGAAGGTAGTATCTAGTGATACTATGCTTAAATTAGTTGACACCGCATCATTTATAATTGGATTTGAATCATAATGTAATATGTACCAATATGACATACCATTAAAAGTTCGTTCAACCGAGCGAACACCTAGTTTGGAGTATGATCCGAAAGATGGTTCTTTTACCATCAAAGGAGCTTCTGTTCCGGAGAATGCCAAGCTATTCTATGAACCTATCATTAGCTGGGTTGATGGGTATGTTAATTATATAGCAATTAAGTCTAGTGATGTATCCATTGTTGTTAATGTTGAATTGGATTATTTTTCAACCAAGTCAATGTTGTGTTTGGTTAGTATATTTAAAAAATTTGAAACTCTGAATACTGCTAAGATTAACTGGATATATGATGATGTCGATATCGAAGAATGTGGTCGTGACTTAGCAACAATGATAAATGTCGAATTTAATTTTATAAATAAATCCTAAAACCTAAATATATGAGTAACACAATCTTACAATTAGAATCAGTGATTTCAGACATCATCAAAAGAGATAATGCTTGTCATACTAAGTTTGATTACATAAATGGTAATCGATATAATGCATTAGGACATCAAGATAGTGGTTTTACAGAATTAAAAATAACTACTTATAATCCGAAGAAGGACGAAACTTTCTTATTATTTAGCATTAAGCATGGATATGCTAGCGGACCAACACCTACTAATGATATTAGAAATGAAGAAGATGCATTGCGAGTGGCGCTTGATTGGATCAGAAGTCACAGCGAAGAAGAATACTCACATACAATTGTATGGACTAAAAAGGGTGCTGCTTCGAAATCATTCGTATCATATTTCTATGCTAAAAATGCTTTCGAGGCATTATTAAAATTCTATGATGGTAAAGATAAGAACGAATACGTCGTATATGAAATTAAGCTAAATCCAATAGCATAGTGAAGTATGAGAGGTTAACATATGGTGAAGTACAGGAATTAGTACAATGGTGTAGTGAATATCAACCACATAGCATGGATTATCCTAATATTGGGAATTCTTTGGTATTAGTATATAATACTGCAGTTAAAAAATCACATCCGGGTAAATTGGATCATCAATATCTTTCTGATATAGATATGTTAAGGTTGAGATTTTTTGGATTAGATACACTATTGGTTGATTGGAAGAGATGGTATGGTGTGAAGCAATTAATAGAGTTCGATTAGATGAATATGAATGTAGTAAGTCAAGTAAAATATGATATGCTATCTATCAACGATAGTAAAGGTGATGTTGTGTTTAAAATAACACACGATGGTTCTCTTTACTATAGAGAAGTTGATTCAACTGAATTGAAGAAGGTTGAGTGTGAAACAGAGCTAACAAAATTATTCGTATCGGTAATTAGCAACTATGCTGGTATCAAATTTGAATCAAAGGAAGAATTATATAAAACAATAGCAACAAATTACCGCAACGGTAACATTGATACAATATTTAAAAAGTAATAAATATGGGAATTGAAATTAAATCACCAAATGTCTATGATCTTAACTTACCGTGGAAAAAAATATTCCTAGCAGGGTCTATTGAAATGGGAGTAGCTGATGATTGGCAGCGAGTAATTACTGATAGATTATCAAATAAAGATTGTGTCTTTTTTAACCCACGCAGAAAACACTGGGACTCAACTTGGGAACAATCAATCAACAACCCACAATTTAAAGAACAGGTCGAGTGGGAATTAAAACATCTAGAAGATTCTGATGTTATTGTCATGTACTTCGATCCAAACACGAAGTCCCCAGTTTCACTACTCGAACTGGGTTTATTTGCTAGTTCAGGTAAGCTGATTGTATATTGTCCGAATGGATTTTGGCGCAAAGGTAATGTCGATATTGTATGTAAAAAATATAACATAACAACAGTAGATTCACTTGAAGAGTTGATTGAAAAATTATGATGTACTTCTATATCTACTGTTTAATTGGATTCATATTGTGGATACCAAGTCTTAAATATAACAAGATGGCTAGAGGTCGTCGGATATTTACACTGTTGATGTGTATATTTACTTGGCCCTATATACTATATAAATTATTCTTCTCCGAATAAGTCGTCACCATTATAATCTGGGTGATTTTCATGCATATAATCTACACCGCTCGTAAGTCCTAGTGATACAATTATGACGACCACGAATAGTATTATTAATGGCATAATTTTTTTGGTAGTGTTATTTTATATCCCGCTAATTTCTCTAGTGCATCGAATTTAACGTCTGTTTTAACCGCATTATCATTGTTTGTAAATAACATAATATATAATATTTTATTCTTCTTCAATGAAATTACAATTTTCCAACAATAATCTGGTACATAAACACCATTACCTATTACTTTACTAGTTTTAGTAAATATACCACCACATATAACATGCACTGAATCAGTTTGTGATATTTTTCTTATTTCAGTTTCCCAATGTTTCCAGGTGCCTCTATTTAAATTCGGAGTCTGTGGTAGACAATTATAGAATCTAAATGTCATCTCATCGTGTTTACAATTTGACGCAAAATCTTCAGATGATGCTAAGTGACCTTTGTCATAACCATTAGCTTTGTAGTCATTAGCTGTTGCGGTTTTAACCTTTGTATCATTTATAAAGTTAAACCCTTCTCTTGAACAATCACCACCACCTTTATACATATTGTATGTAACATACAGTGGTTCTTTGTATTTATAACAAAAATATGATTTATAAATTCCAGTATTGATAATGGTATCAACCTTTTGTGCGATAGAAATACTTTGTATTAAGATCGAAATAATTAATAATAGTTTTCTCATATGTTTATATATTAGAATTTAAAGATAAATAAGGCTAAGTAGTTATTATTTTAAAACAATCGAATAAATAAAATTATAACTGTTATCTAAAAATAATCTAATTCATGATACATATTCTTTGGTGTACATTAAGACCGGAACAATTTAAAAGTATGCATTCACACTGGATGCAACGAGCTAAGAATCCAGAGGGTATAATTACCCACGTTGGTGTTAATTGGCAAAAGGATATTGATGCGCTATCGGCATATTTGAAACCAACTGATCGCTCGATTATCACCGAAACTAACGGTAAAATTGGTGTCTGTCTTCCCTCATATTTATTATCATCCACATTTAATTATGATGAGAACGATATTATAGTTTTTGCTTCGGATGATTTCCTAGCACCGCAAAATTGGGATGAATATCTTATTAGTAAACTATCAGGCAAACAAGGCGGGTTATTTGTTAGAGATGGGTATCAATTACCCGACTCATCAAATATGCTACACCCAGCTATTACAATTCCGATTATGACTGGTGGTTGTTTGTCCGCTTTGAATAAAGCAATTTATCATCCAGCATATTCGCACATGTTTTCAGATTGTGAATTATATCTTAATCTTAAAGGACTAGGAATGTTGATTGATGATAGACTAACAGATATGACAACATTTGAGCATCATCATTATGTTACTGGCAAAAGACAACCAGATCAGGCTGATGCTGCTTACAACAAAAATTGGGCAGTAGATCAAGCTACGTGGAATAATAGACTTAAGATGTCTCTACAAGACAGATTACCAGTCAATAAAATTTAATATTATGAATGAGGAAGAAAATTAAGATTGATTTTTCGGATTTTTGGGGTGGCTTCGATAAAACTAACAATTATTTTTATAATTTATTAAAGGATGAGTTCGATATAGAAATATCAAATAACCCTGACTACCTATTCTTTTCTGTATTTGGACAGTCACATCAGAATTACAGATGTACTAAAATAGCCTATTATGCTGAAAACATACCAGCACCACTTGGATATTGCCAATGGGCATTTTCAAATGACTACCTAACTGATTCAAGAAATTATAGATTACCTCATTATTTATTATATGACGGGTACTATGAGTTAGCGATTGAAAAGAAAATTGATGAAAGTTTATCTAGTAGAAAATTTTGTAATTTCGTCGTATCCAATGGTGCTTGTCCGGAGAGAAATAATTTCTTTTCTGAGTTATCAAAATATAAAATGGTTGATTCCGGTGGGCGTTGGCTAAATAATATCGGACATGCTATTTCAGATAAGAGAAAATTTCAATCGGAGTATAAATTTTCAATAGCGTTTGAAAATAACGCATATAGACCTCAACACCCTGGGTATTCTACAGAAAAAATAATGGAACCAATGACGGTAAATTCAATACCTATTTATTGGGGTAATCCAGTTATTGATAGAGAATTTAATGTTAAATCGTTTATTAATTTTTATGATTTTAAAAATGTAGATGCAATGATTAACTATATAATTGAGTTAGATAAAGATGATAATAAGTATTTAGAAATGTTAAGACAGCCTTGGTTCGTTGATAACAAAATACCTGATGCTAATAAGGTTGAGAATATTAAATCTTTCTTATATAAAATATTTGAATAGTATGAGATTACACTTAGGTTGTGGTTCAAAACATATAGACGGATTTGTTAACATAGATGCTAGAGAATTAGCAGAGGTTGATGAAGTTGATGATGTTAAGACATTGTATAAATTTAATACAAATTCGGTTGATTTAATTTACGCATCACATATCTTAGAACACATTACTAGACGCGAGTATACTGACGTGCTATCAAGATGGTATGAGTTATTAAAGCCAGGTGGTGTTTTGAGAATCGCTGTTCCCGACATAGAACAAGTATTTGAGCATTATAATCAAAATAAGGATTTAAGAGCGCTTAGAGGATTTTTATGGGGTGGTCAATCATATGGCTTTAACTATCACTATTGTGGTTGGGACTTTAAAACACTGAAAGAAGATTTAATATCAGTTGGATTTAAAAATGTTGAAAGGTATGATTGGAGAAAAACGGAGCATAGTCATATAGATGACTTCTCACAATGTTATCTACCACATATGGATAAAGAAAATGGTATGTTAATGAGTTTAAATATAGAGGCAACTAAATGAAAAATGTAATAGCATATTCGCTGTGGGGTGATCATCCAATGTATTGGGTTGGGGCTCTTAAAAATATTGAACAAGTAAAAAGCTACTTCCCGGGTTGGATATGTAGATTTTATATTGATAATTCTTGCAGACAAGATTTAATTGATTCAATTACTGGTGATAACGTTGAAGTCATTTTAGTTGACTCAAAAGATTCATTCCATGGTATGTTTTGGAGATTTTATGCAGCCGCTGATCCAGATGTTAATATTTTTTTATCAAGAGATTGTGATTCAAGATTTTCCAATAGGGAGATTTCGGCTATAAATGAGTGGTTAGCATCAGATAAAGATTTTCACATCATGCGTGATCATCCATATCATACAGTCCCTATATTGGGTGGTATGTGGGGTTGTCGTAATGGTATCCTAAGATCGGATAAAATTAATATTTTGGAATTAATTAAATCTTGGACACATTTTTCTATAAAGGGGTGTGATCAAGATTTTTTAGGACAAGTTATTTACCCAATGATCAAAGATACGGCAATGGAACATTCAGAATTTAATTTACAATTCGGTGGTGCAATTAAACCATTCCCACACACAAGAGAAAATTATGAATATGTTGGTGACATTTTTGATGAAAATAATATCAGACATCCTGAATATTGGAAATTAATGATAAATAGATAATGAAAAATAACGAAGAAAAGACAATATTAATTACTGGAGTTGCCGGATTAATTGGCTCAAACCTATCCAGATATTTACTAGACCGAAATTATAATGTAATAGGAATAGACAACTTATCGGGTGGATATAAAGACTACGTTGATGATAGATTGATAACTAAGAATCAATTTTTTGAATTTGATCTAACCAATGAGAAATTACTAAAAAACCTATTCCGTGAATATAACATTGATTATGTTTATCATTTTGCGGCATATGCTGCAGAAGGGCTATCACCCTTTATAAGAAATTATAATTATACTAATAATATTTTATCATCTGTCAATATAATAAATGAGTGTATCAACTTTGATGTTAAAAAAATGATTTTCACTTCAAGTATGGCAGTTTATGGTGTTGGATCTCCGCCATTTAAAGAAAGTCAGCTACCATCACCAATAGATTCATATGGTGTTGCAAAATATGCGGTTGAGATGGATTTATATCAAGCTAATAAACAATTCGATTTAAAATATAATATAATAAGACCACACAACATAGTTGGTGTCTATCAAAATATCTGGGATAGATATAGAAATGTTATTGGTATATGGATAAGAAAAGCGTTGAATAATGAAAATCTATCCATATATGGTGATGGTGAACAGACAAGAGCATTCTCGGATATTAAATACTATTTGGAAATTTTTGAAAAATTACTATATCAAGCTGACAATGAAACATTTAATATTGGTGCTGATAATTATTATAAGATAAAGGATGTTGCACTAATTGTTAAAAAAATAGCAAATAAATACGGCTATAAAACAGAATTAGAATTTCTACAACCTCGACATGAAGTTAAAGAGGCATATTGTGATCATGAGAAGGCAAAATCTTTATTAAATTTCGTAGACAATACTAAATTAGAAGAGTTAGTAGAAGAGATGTTTGTATGGGCAATCAAACAACCAAATAGGGTTGTTAAAAATATGGAGTATGAGATAGTGAAAAATATCTATGACTACTGGAAATAAAAATAAAACAAAAATATGATTACTGGAAATGATGTAATAATTCTAACACTGGCTGGTGGTAATGGCTTATATAATGAATTAGTTGAAACTTGTAAACGTACTTGGTTTACACAGAAGAATGATAAAATTAAAACATTCTTCTATTATGGTGGCTATAAAGAGTTTAAAGTAGAAAATGAAAATATATGTTGCTCATCAGTTGAGGATTACTCAAAGTTGGGACTTAAGACAATTGAGGCATTTGAATATATCTATAACAATTATGATTTTAAATATCTATATAGATCAAATGCCGGAAGCTATGTAAAGTATAATGAGTTATTAAATCACTTAAATAATAAACCTACCGAAAACTATTATAGCGGCATAATAGGACACTATGCTAATACCGATTATGCATCTGGTTCAGGTTACTTTTTATCGCGAGATGTTGTTAAGAAAGTTATAGATAATAAGGAGAAATTAAATCATACTTACATTGATGATGTTGAGTTAGGTCTTTTGTTGGGAAAACTGGGAATATTTGTTTCGGCAGACGCAATTAGAATTAGTATAAATCATGATAGCGGTAAATCGTTTGAATATCAGAGGGGGAGAGATCAGGTCACAAGAGAAGAAGTAGAAAATATAAACTATCATTATAGATTAAGAAGTAATAATAGGGCATTCGATGTTAATGAGATGTTGGAAATTCATAAAAATAATATAACAAACGAGTGTTCTGTTATAGAAAATGTAAAGGTAGGAGGATAATAATGATAGATTATGTTATAATATCATCTGATGATAATTCGATGTATAAAGATTTTTATCCAGTTGTCGCTAAAAGATGGTTAGATTTAGGGTTTAAAACATATTATATAAACATCTCTGATCGAGATGAGGTTATAGAAAACGAATATGGTGTTATCCATAGAATAAAAGCATTAGATTTTGTTTCTACCGGATTTCAATCACAGGTGGTTAGACTATTTTCATCTAAGTTTATTCAAGGTAACCTACTGATGTCTGATATAGATATGTTACCAATTAATGTTGATTATTACCAACAATATGTAGGTGAACTAACTGACGAGAATGTTATTATTTATTCTGGTCAACCATATGGTAATGTGCCGTACTACCCAATGTGCTACATATTGTCACATTCGGATAATTTTAGGAAATATCTAGATATTGATGATATTAATTTTTCAGAATACTGTAAAATGCTATCTGACAACTATGGGCAAGCTTGGAATACAGATGAGCACTTTATGTATGACCGATTTCAAAATCATTTAGATAAGTTGGTTATCAAACATGATAGAGATTTCTCAAGAAGGGTTGATAGAGGAAATTGGAATTATGATATGAGTAGGTTAAAAGATGGTTACTACATAGATTCACACATGTTGCGACCATATGCACAATATAAGCATATTATAGACGAACTAATAAATAAATTATAACTATGAGCATTTTAAATAAGTATTTCGAAAAAATTTATATTATAAATCTTGAACGCAGATCCGATAGATGGGATGAGTGTAGCGTTATTATAAATAAGCATAACATTATATGTGAAAGATTTAATGCAGTTGATGGTTCAACTCTCACTGGATACGAAGCCTCTATTAAAAATGATATGGGTTGTACACTAAGCCATTTAGAGTTAGTTAAAAAGTGTAAAGCAGATAATACCAAGAGTGTTCTAATATTAGAAGACGATTTTGAATTGGTTGATGATATCTTCTCTCATCTTGAAAATTTCTATAATCAATTACCAGAAGATTATGAATGGCTGTATTTTTCTGGATCTCATATGGAAGATCCAATACAAGTAACGGAGAATGTGTACAAAGTTATTAAAACTCTGACTACACACGCATACGCATTAAAATATCCTATCTATGATAAAATAATAAATGCGCTGAGTGATAGTACACAATCGAGTGCCGTTGATCTTAGATTATCAAAGATACAACCAAATGAAAAATGTTATGTTTTTATACCACATCTTATATACCAAAGAAACAGCTTCTCTGATATACAGAATAAAACAGTCTTCTATACGCAACTCAAGGATGCTAGTATTAAATTAAAATAATATGCTAAAAATTAACATGATCGGTGGTGGATTTCAACATGAAATATGCTCATCTGCTTTAAATAGAAATAAACATATAGAATGGATGAAGGATGGTAGCGCAAATATTTCATTCTATATTGATAATGAAATATTATTACCTACAAATAAGTCTACTAGAAATTATGGTTGGTTGATGGAATCAAGTACCATAATACCTAGTGTTATAAACCAGGTTACTAATAATATAAATTATTATAGAGAAAACTTCGAATGTATTTTTACTCACGATATTAGGATTTTGGAGAAGAGTGATATTTTTAAATTTGCTATACCAAATGCTAAACCATGGGTACAAAATCGAAAAATATACGACAAGACAAAAGATGTTTCTATAATTGTCTCCAATAAATCTGGATTGAGGGGCTATAATTATCGATTAGCATACCTAGATAAATTAATACAAATTGGTGGTGTTGATCATTACGGTAGAGGTTTTAGTAACGAATTACCTTGGACATATGAATATAATGGAATAGCAGAATCTGGTAAATTATTGGGGCTTAAAGATTATAGATTTTCATTTGCATTTGAAAATGACAACTACTCAAATATTTTTTGTGAGAAGCTAACTGATTGTTTTGCTACCGGTACCATACCCATATTTTGGGGAACTCCGGATATCGGTGATTTTTTTGATTTAGATGGTATTATAGTATTTGATGAGAAGTTGGATATCAACTCTTTAAATGAGGAGCTATATTTGAGTAAGATGGATGCGATAAAGAAAAACTTCGAGTTAGCCATAAACTTACCAAGCTCAGAAGACTATATTTATGAGAACTATTTAAAATTAATTCTATAATGATAACTTGTAATTTTTCTGGTGGTTTGGGTAATAATATTTTTCAATTAGCTAACCTATACAATCTACACAAAAAGTATGGTGTTGAGTATATGATACCTGATTATGTAAATAGAAACAATATCGAAAGATATAATAACCAATGTCCCGATTTAGAATTTAAAACGTTATTTGATAATAAATTCAATTATTCCAATAACATTAACTACCCAAGTTACAATAAATATAATCATTCTGATTTTAATGGTAAGTTTGAATATTCAAGCTATAACTTTACTGATAACACCTGTTACAATGGATATTTTCAATCCGATAAATACTTTACTGATTTTGATATTAGAAGTGAATTTATTCTAAATAGAAATATTAGACAATCTCTATTATTAAAATATGAAACACTATTTAGTAAAAAAACTATTTCGATACACTATCGATTAGCAGGTGACCGAGTTGAATCATCCGTGCAGACTTATCATAAAAATGTATCAGTTGACTTTTATAAAAGTTCATTAGATATGATAAAAAGTAGCGTGGGTAATATAGATGATTATAATATTATTCTATTTTCCGACGATATTCACAAAGCAACTGATATTCTAAAAGAAACTGGGTATAATATAATACCAATTGTTAGCGATAACAATATCGAAGATTTTATAATGATGACGCTATGTGATTTTAACATCATAGGTAACTCGACATTTTCATGGTGGGCTGCCTATCTAAATGAGAAAGGTAGCACAGTATTCGCACCAAAAACAGAATGGTTTGGGAGTGGGTATAAAAATTATATACTAGATGACTTATTCCCTAATAATTGGATAACAATATAATAACAATGAGACTATTTAATACTACCGTTACAAAAAAAGCTATAGAATTAGTTAACAATTCTTTAGAAACAACTTTTATATCTGCTGGTAATCGAGCAGATGAGTTTGAAAAGAAACTATCTGAGAAGCTCTTCATGAGTAGACCAGTAACCGTCAATAGCGGAACATCTGCGCTACATTTAGCATTAGCCGCTGCTAATATAAAATACGGCGATGAGGTTATACTACCATCACAGACATTTATAGCTAGTGGTCTAGCTATTTTACAACAAGGAGCCAAGCCGGTTTTTGCAGATATTGATTATATGACTGGTAATATAGATCCAAAATCTATAGAATCTAAGATAACAAACAAGACAAAGGCTATCATGGTTGTGCATTGGGCAGGATATCCATGTGATATGAATGAAATTATCAAAATAGCAAAAGATAATAATCTATTAGTTATCGAAGATGCAGCACACGCTTTGGGATCTTATTATAAAGGAAAACCAATTGGTACTATTTCGGATTATACATGTTTTTCTTTTCAAGCTATAAAGCATCTAACTTGTGGTGATGGTGGTGCAATTTGCTCTCTCAGAGATTCTGATGAAAAGAGATTGCGAAAACTTAGATGGTTTAATATTGATCGAGATGACGATGTTCCAGATATTTTAGGTGAACGAGTATACAACTCATTTGAGTTGGGATATAAATATCATATGAATGATATATCGGCATCGGTTGGTCTTGGTAATTTGGAAGAAATAGGTACTAAATTACAAAGATATTCTGATATATCTGCTATATATAACAACGAATTTAAAGAATTTGATGGTATTTTAAACTTTGATTATAAAAGTGATAGAAAGTCATCTTATTGGTTATATGGGTTTCATGTTGAAAATAGAGTAGACTTTATTAAAAAACTAAGTAGCCATGGCATTCCTAGCAGTGTTGTGCATCTAGGGATTGATAAAAATGATGTATTTGGTGGCAAAGACTACTCTTTAGTTAACCAAAGAAAGTTCGATGAAACTCAAATAAATATACCAATTCATGATGGATTGAGTGATGAAGATGTGTATACTATAATTAAAACCATCAAAAGTGGTTGGTAAAGAAAAGAAATAAAAGAAAAGAAATGATAATCGGCGAAGATGTAATTATGGATAGTGATGTTGTTATAAAAAGACCTCACTTATCATCAATAGGAAATCATGTTGCGATAGACAAGGGATTTTATTGCACAACTGCTTTAGAGGTTGGTGATTATGTTCACATATCACCATATGTTACTTGTATAGGCGGAGTTGAAGGTAAGTTCATATGCAAGGGATTTAATAATATTATGGCTGGTGCTAGGATAATCTGTTCATCAGATAGATTTGATGATACTGGATTGTTTGGAGCTATGATACCAAAAGAATTGAAGGGTACTCAGGTTACTAAGCCTGTGATAATGGAGGAATTCTCTAATATAGGAACAAACTCAATTGTTCTACCTGGTTCTATATTGAGAAGAGGTGTTTTATTATCAGCAGGTAGTTTACTTATGGGTGATACCGAAGAATGGGGTGTGTATAAGGGAAATCCTGCTGTATTGGTTAAAAAAATAGATCCAACCAAGATATTGGAAAATGCTAAAAAAATAAAAAAATAAAAATGGAAAATTTTATAAAATATTGTAAGGGAAGAGGAGAAGGAGACATTGTTGAATTTGGCACACTAACAGGATCAACATCTGAGATAATGGCTAAGAATTGTGATAATAAAATATTTACAATTGATGGTTGGAAGGGATTACCTAAATCCGAAAAAGAGCTACCACACAATGGTGTATGGAACGAGGGAGCATTTACTGGTAATAAAAATGAGGTCGAGAATATTCTAGGTAATTATAAAAATGTAACAATGATTGACTCTTGGATTAACCAACTCGATACACCTAAATCCTATGGTATAGGTAAAATCATTGGGGCTAACATAGACGTTGATATCTATGAAAGTACTATTGATTCACTGACATGGTTAGATAAGTGTGAGTGGGTTGATGATGAGGTTATAGTTAGATTTGATGATTGGGATCACCCTTGTAATGGTGATTCGGAAATGAGAAGGCAAGTATCTCTTCACAATAAAGCAGCATATAATGATTTCTTAAAATCTACTGGATACACAAGTGAATCCTTATTTGTTAGTGACTATATTGCAATTTTTAAATTAAAAAGAAAAAGAAAATAAAATGAAAAGAATATTAGTATTGGGTGGTTATGGGTTTATGGGTAAAAATATACAAGATGTATTTAATAACACAGTCTATGAAATGTTCTATGAAAGTAGACGAACCGGATTAGACTTAAATGACTATGAGGTTACCTTAAATAAATTTAAGGAAATAAATCCAGATATAATAATACATGCTGCTGCTCACGTTGGTAGCATATCTTATGTATCAAAATATTCGGCTGATGTCGTTGTTGATAATAGTCAGATGTATATAAACCTATATAAATCTATAGCAGCATTTAACAAAAATATTATAGTAATAAATCCTATTTCAAATTGTTCATACCCTGGTATAATTGATGTTCAGCATGAGGAGCTGTGGTGGAATGGACCAATACACGAGTCAGTTGAGTCATATGGTACTCCTAAAAAATTAGGTTTTATTATTTCCGAGTGTTATAGAAGACAACATGGAATTAAAACTATTAACCTAATAGTACCTAATGCATACGGACCAAATGATTATGTTGATGAAGAAAGAACACATGCTATGAATGGTATCATAATGAGAATGATTAAATCAATGAATAATAAAGATACTAAATTTTCAATATGGGGTACTGGATCTCCAATAAGAGAATGGATATATATGCCAGATATGGCGAGAATATTTAAACATATTGTTGACAATGAAATGTATAATTTACCAAATCCAATTAATATCGGACAAGAGAGTGGTGTTTCAATTTCTGAATCTGTTAACCTTGCTAAGAACTTACTTGGGTACGATGTTGAATTTGTATATGATACATCTAAACAAGATGGTGCTCCGATAAAAGTATTGGGTAAAAAGTTATTTGAAATTAATTTTAAAGATTTTAAATTTACCAATGTCTCTGATGGGATAAATAATACAATAGATTATTATAAAAAAAATATAACCAAATGAATTTAGAAACTATTAACCAAGAGTCTAATGACTTGTGGTTTGGTGATGATGGTAATAACACACATGCACTTAACTATCCACTAAATGAGAACTCAACTGTTGTTGATTTAGGTGGCTATCATGGAAAATGGGCAACGTCTATCATAGATAAGTATAATCCATATATGGTTCTTGTTGAGCCAATTCCACAATTCTACGAATTATTAAAAAGCAAATTTGCTAATAATCCAAAGGTTACTGTTTTAAACTACGGTGTATCTTCGGAAAATACGAATGGTTTTCTATTTCTAAATGGTGATGGTACATCTATGCATTTAGAAAGGGGTAATAAAATACCAGTTGAATTCATAACGATAGAACTATTATTAGATAAAATAGGCAAAAAACAAGTTGAATTAATTCAGATCAATATAGAAGGTGAAGAGTTTAACTTACTTGATAATATGATGAAGACCGGTTTAGTTAGAAGATTTAATAATCTACAGATTCAATTTCATACATATATTGATGATGCTATTAATAAAAGAAGTAATATACAACATATGTTTGTTGAGAATGGATTTGAAAAATTATATGACTACCCATTTGTTTTTGAAGGTTGGTCACTAAGAAACTAAAAAAAGATATGAAAAAGAAAATTTTTATAACAGGTGGAGCTGGTTACATCGGAACAACTCTAATACCGATGCTATTGAATCTAGGATATGAAGTTAAAGTATATGATTCACTCATGTTTAATAATGGTGATAAACTACTGCAGTATATTTCAAATCCGAATTTTAAATTTATAAAGGGTGATATTAGAAATGAGAAGTTACTGGCTGAACATATGAAAGAATATGATGTTATTATACATCTAGCAGCACTAGTTGGATTTCCTTTATGTAGGGAAGCTGGAGAAGAGGAGTCACACTCAGTAAATACCACTGGTACTGAAATTGTGATAAGAAATATGAAACCTCACCAATATTTATTATTTGGTTCAACTGGATCCAACTATGGAGAAGTAGCTGAATTATGTACGGAAGAAACACCACTTAATCCATTATCCATCTATGGTAGAACAAAAACCGAAGCAGAAAGGATGGTTATGTTGAGACCCAATAGTACCGCTTTTCGATTCGCCACTGCGTTTGGTTTATCACCTAGATTAAGACTTGATTTATTAATTAATGATTTAACATATAAATCATATAAAGAAGGGTATGCTGTAATCTATGAATCGCATTTTTTAAGAACATTCATACACGTTAAAGACATAGCAAGATCATTTATATTTGCTATAGACAATCAAGATAAAATGTGTGATAATGTATATAATGTTGGATCTGATAGAATGAATTATTCTAAGAGAGATATATGTGAATTAATCAAATCTCAATTACCAAACGCATATTTTAACTATGCTGATGTTGGAGAAGATGCCGACAAAAGGAATTATAAAGTTAGTTATGATAAAATAAACTCTATTGGATTTGATACTACAATTAATGTATTTGATGGTGTTTCTGAATTGATTAAATCAATGCCACTAATCAAAATATTATCAAACTATCATAACGTATATTAATAATGAAAATAGTAATTATACAAGAAGCTGGGAGACACGAAGCCAATCGTGAATTTAGAGAAGCATTAAGTCTCAATCACTCATTGAATAAAATCGATGGTGTTGAGTCAAAGGTCTGGGGTTTAAATTATGAAACATTTTCAACACCATTTTCCGAAATAGAAAAGTGGGCAGATGTGCTCTTTATAATTGAAAATTATACATCAGAGTGGTTACCTACTTCAAGTATCAATGCGAGTAAGAAGCTGAAGATATTTTGGTCAATCGATTCGCATTGTGTTTTACTTCAGCATCAAAACATGTGTCGCACATTAGGTGTTGATATACTATTGAATTCAACAGAAGATTATTTACCGATGTTTGATGGTTTAGTTAATAGAAGATATTGGTTCCCGAATGCATATCCATCCAATTTAATACATTATATGCCAGATGTTCAAAAAGAATATAGCGTTGGGTTTTGTGGAAATTTTTTAAATAGAAAAGACTGGATTGATCATTTGGGTAAATTTAATATTAAGAATGATATATTCGTTATAGGTAATGATATGGTTAGGGCTATTAATTCATATAAAATTCACTTTAATAGAAATATCGCCAACGATATCAATTATCGAACGTTTGAAACTGCGGGTTGTCGCACGTTGTTAATAACAAATCACACACCATGCCTTGAGCGCTTATTCAATATTAATAATGAGATAATCGTCTATTCTGATATGAATGATCTAGATGATAAAATTAAATATTACTTGAATAACGAACCGGAGAGAGTTAAGATTGAGACTGCTGGTTGGGAAAGAGCTAAGCGCGATCATACTTATGATAATCGAGCAAATATGTTGATTGAAATAATAAACGAAAAATAAAATATAAAATATGTACGATTTAATGTGTAATACACCATCCGATATAAATGAGCATTTACCTGTTCTAAAAAAATATGCGGAACAATGTGAAATAGTGACTGAAATGGGAACTCGATTTGTTGTATCAACCTGGGCATTCATTGAAGCCAGACCAAAAAAATTAACATGTTGTGATATACGATATGATTTTTTTGAACCTTCTGAATATCTTGTAAATAAAAAATGCCAAGAATACGAAATTGATTTTAAATTCGTTGAATGTGATTCATTGAAAGTTGACTTAGAACAAACTGATATGTTATTCATAGATACTTTGCATACATATAATCAATTACTCGGTGAGCTAAGTAGACATTCAAAGAATGTCAACAAATGGATTGCCTTACATGACACAGTGCTCTTTGGTTATAGAGATGAGGATATATATGGACATGCTTCTGATTTAATAAGAGATAAAACTACGGAGAAGGTGGGTTTGATGAATGCTGTTCTAGACTTTTTGGAAGAAAATAAAAATTGGAAAATTAAGGAATCATTTACAAATAATAATGGACTAACGATACTAGAGAAAATTAATATATAATAAATGAGCATTAAAAACGATACAATTTCAGACTTAAAAGAAGTCTATGGTATAAATACAATCGAAGAGTTAGAAACAATGTTAGCAGAAGAGCTTTCAAGAGAAATAAATGACGAAATAATATTAGATGTTATGTCACCCGAAACTAAGGGATTGTCAAAAGAAGAGAGATGGAAATCTATTCACCGTAATCAAAAAATCGAAACTATTATTGATGAAACTCAGAAATAGTAAGTAAAAAATTTTAAAAAATGAGCGCAGTATTAGTAAATACTGCGCTTTTTCGTTTAATAAATGGAAGAGTTGTTTCACTCATTTCCTATCTGATTTCATACTTTTTTCGTGATATTTTTTCTATATTTACAATATATATTAGAG
>Ga0315284_10002889_pt1 | contig 24475 bp, 38 predicted proteins | sample YL17G09_16_MG_FD_203696 | JGI IMG/M metagenome (GOLD analysis project Ga0315284, IMG submission 203696) | Sediment microbial communities from Yellowstone Lake, YNP, Wyoming, USA - YL17G09_16 | ecosystem: Environmental > Aquatic > Freshwater > Lake > Sediment | place: USA: Wyoming | collected...
GGTTCCATCGCACCGACGACTTCGCCCGGCAAGGTTCACAAGGGCAAGCGCATGGCCGGTCACATGGGCAGCGAGCGCGTGACGGCTCAGAATTTGACCGTCGTCATAGTGGATACGGAGCGCAACCTGATTGCGGTGCGCGGCCCCGTCCCCGGCGCGAATGGCGGTCTCGTGATGGTCAAGCAGGCGCGGAAGGGGTAGTGGTGATGAAAGTACCGTTGAAGAACATGTCCGGCGAACAGGTGGGAGAAGTCGAGCTGCCGGCGGCAATCTTTGAAGTTGAGCCGAACACGGCGCTGATGCACCAGGCGTTGACGCGGCAACTGGCGAACGCTCGCCAGGGCACGGCCAAGACCAAGACGCGCGGCGAGGTCAACGGCTCTACCAGAAAGATGTGGAAGCAAAAGGGCACCGGCCGCGCGCGACAGGGCAGCCGCAAGGCTCCGCACTGGCGCAAAGGCGGCACGGTGTTTGGGCCACTGCCACGCAGCTACGCCCAGGCGATGCCGCTCAAGATGCGCCGCGCGGCGCTGCGGAGCGCCCTCTCGGTCAAGGCCGGCGCGCAGCAAATCGTCGTGCTGGACGAGCTAGAGATGGACGCGCCCAAGACCCGGCAGCTTTCTGCAATGTTGGACGCTTTGGCGGTCCCGTCTTCTGCGTTGGTGCTTTTGCCGGAAAAGAACGAGAACGTTGAAAAGTCCGTGCGCAACTTGCCCGATGTCAAGTACCTGCGCGCGCAGTACCTCAACATCCGCGACCTGTTCAGTTACGAGACGGTGGTGATGCCGAAGCGGGCGCTGGAGGTCATCGAGGGGATTTTAGGGCAGGAGCAAAGCGATGCATCTCTATGAAGTCATCAAGCGCCCGGTTGACACCGAAAAGGTGCGGCTGCAAAGCGAGCAGGAGCAAAAGCAATACACGTTCGAGGTGGACAGTCGCGCGAACAAGATGCAGGTCAAGCAGGCTGTGGAAGAGATTTTCAACGTCTCGGTCGAGTCGGTCCGCATTATGAACGTGGCGGCTCACCGCCGACGCAGCCCGCGCAGCCGCGTCCTGGGGCACAAGGCCAAGCAGGTCGTTCGCAAGCCGGGTTGGAAAAAGGCCATTGTCAAGCTGGCGGAAGGCCAACGCCTGGAACTGTTTGAGGGAGTCTAGGAATGGCGATTCGTAAATACAAGCCGACCTCGCCAGGCCGGCGCGGGATGACGGGCGATACCTTTGAGGACATTACCAAAGACCGGCCCGAGCGCGGGCTGATTCGTGAGCTCCGCAAGCACGGCGGCCGGAACGCGCATGGCAAAGTGACTGTCCGTCATCGCGGCGGCGGCAACCCGCGTCAGTACCGGCAGGTTGATTTCAAGCGCGACAAGCACGACATCCCGGCCAAGGTGGTCGCGATTGAATACGACCCGAACCGCTCGGCGCGCATCGCTTTGTTGACGTATGCCGATGGCGAGAAGCGCTACATCATTGCGCCGTTGGGCTTGCGCGTGGGCGATGGCGTCATCAGCGGGCCGAACGTCGAAGTGCGATTGGGTAACTGCCTGCCGCTGGAAAAGATGCCGCTGGGCACGGTCGTCCACAACGTCGAGATGAGAAAAGGGCAGGGGGCGCAGATGGCTCGCTCGGCGGGCAGCAGCGTGCAATTGCTGGCGAAGGAAGGCGAGTATGCCACGCTGCGTCTGCCTTCGGGCGAGATGCGCAAAGTCCGCCAGAATTGTTACGCCGTGGTCGGGCAGGTGGGCAACCTGGATCACAGCAACATCAAGTTGGGCAAGGCCGGCCGCAAGCGACACATGGGCATCCGCCCGACGGTGCGCGGCAGCGCGATGAGCCCGCGGGATCACCCGCACGGCGGCGGCGAAGGTCGCCAGCCCATCGGCAAGCCGGGGCCGCGCAGTCCCTGGGGCAAGCCGACCCTGGGTAAAAAGACGCGCAACAACAAGCGCAGCGATCAGTTCATTGTCCGGCGGCGGACCAAGAAGCGGAAATAAGTTTCGAATTTCAAATATCAAATGGGCCGCTCGCGGGGCGTTTGAAATTTGAGATTTGACCTTTGGAGTTTGCGATGTCGAGATCACTCAAGAAAGGGCCGTTCGTTCAGCCCAAGCTGTTAAAGCGGATCGAAGTGATGAATCAGACCGGCGACAAGAAGGTGATTCGCACCTGGTCGCGCGCCAGCACCATCTTCCCGCAGATGGTCGGCCACACCATCGCCGTGCACGATGGCCGCCGTCACGTGCCGATTTACATCACCGAAAACATGGTTGGCCACAAGCTGGGCGAGTTCGCGCCGACGCGCACCTATCGCGGCCACTCGACCAAGGAAAAAGTCACCAAGGTCGAAGGCACGACGGCGGCGGCGTAGCGAGGTGAATGACGATGGCTGACAAGGTGCGAGCAATTACTCGATTCGTTCCCATGTCGCCCCGCAAGGTGCGGCTGGTGGTTGATTCCGTGCGCGGCCTGGGCGCCGACGAGGCGCTGAACCTTTTGAAATTCATGCCCAAGGCGGCTGCGGGGCCGGTGTACAAAGCCATTCGCTCGGCCATCGCCAATGCCGAAGAAAACCAGGGCTGGTCGCGCGACGATTTGGTCGTGTCCGAAATCAAGGCAGACGAAGGGCCGAGTCGCCAGTGGCGGCGCTTTGGCGCGCGGGGTCGGTTCAAGCCCATTATCAAGCGTTCGTCGCACATTACGGTTGTCTTGAGCGAGCGCGCCTAGGCGCGCCGCCGCAGGTCCCCGCAAGGGGATGAAGGAGGATCGCACTTGGGTAGAAAAGTTCATCCCTACGGCTACAGGCTGAAGGTCATCCGCGACTGGCAAGCTCGCTGGTATGCCAAGAAAGGCGCGCAGTACGCCAACTTGCTCGGCGAAGACATTCATCTGCGGAGCTTTGTGCAGCAACAGGTCGGCAAGTCGGGCATCTCGAAGGTGGACATCGAGCGGTTTCCGAACCAGGTCATCGTCACCATCCACACGGCCAAGCCGGGCATCATCATTGGCCGCAAAGGTGCGGCGGTGAAACAACTGCGCGAGCAGTTGGAAAAGCTGACCAACAAGAAAGTCAAGCTCGAAGTCGAAGAAGTGGAAAAGCCCGATTTGGAAGCGACGCTGGTGGCGGACAATATTGCCCAGCAGCTCGAGCGCCGCATCAGCCACAGCCGGGCGATGAAGCGCGCCATCCAACAGGCGATGCGCCTGGGAGCAGGTGGCATCAAGATCATCTGCGCCGGGCGGTTGGCCGGCTCCGAGATGGCGCGTACTGAGACGGTGATGGAAGGCCGCGTGCCGCTCAGCACCTTGCGCGCCGACATTGACTTTGCCCGCGCCGAGGCGCTGACGACCTATGGTCGCATCGGCGTCAAGGTGTGGATTTACAAGGGCGAGGTTCTGCCGGAAGCGAAAGCGGAAGAGGCGGCTGCCTAATCCCTAGTCCCTAGTTCCTTGTTGGGTATCAGGTACTAGTATTACAGCGCAAAGTTACGCTCAAGCCGCCGTCTCGGCGGCGTCCCAACCGCGCCGGGGACGGCGCTGTGAGCCGACATTGTGTTGTAATGCTAGGCACTAGGAGCCGGAGTTTTTATCATGTTGATGCCAAAGCGAGTGAAATTCCGAAAACAGATGCGCGGCCGGATGAAGGGCAAGGAGACGCGCGGCGTCGAGGTGTCGTTCGGCGATTTCGGCCTGCAAGCCTTGGAGCCGTGCTGGATGACGCAGCGCCAGATCGAAGCGGCCCGCCGCGCGGTGGTGCACTATTGCAAGCGGCGCGGCAAGTTGTGGGTGCGCATCTTCCCCGACAAGCCGGTGACCCAAAAGCCCGCCGAGACCCGCATGGGTAAAGGCAAGGGCGCGGTGGACCACTGGGTCGCCGTCATCCGCCCGGGCCGCATCTTGTTCGAAGTGGCCGGGTTGGATGAGGGCATAGCGCGCGAGGCGCTGCGGCTGGCCGCGCACAAACTGCCCATCCGCACCCAGTTCGTCGGCCGGCGCGACATCATTGTCAGCGAGGGAGAGCAGTCATGAACGTGCGCGAGATTCGCGGGATGACGACGGACGACCTCCGCCGCAAGATGGATGAAATCTACGAGGAACTGTTTAATTTGCGCTTCCAGTTTATGATGGGGCAGTTCGAAGATCACAACCGGTTGACGGCGCTGCGCCGCGATGTCGCGCGCATGAAGACGATTTTGCGCGAGCGCGAGCTGGCCGCGCAGATGGAGGGTGAGGCGGCATGAACGAGAGACGTAAACGCTTGGTGGGCCGCGTGACCAGTGACAAGATGGACAAGACGGTGGTCGTGACGGTGGAGCGGCTGAGTCGCCATCCGTTGTATGGCAAGGTCGTCAAGCGCGCCCGCAACTTTAAGGCGCACAACGAAGGCAATCAGGCCAAGTCAGGCGATCTGGTGCGGATTGTCGAAACCAGGCCGATGAGCCACGAGAAACGCTGGACGGTGGAAGCCGTCCTGCGAAAGGCCGGCGAGTAGGCGCGGAGGACACCATGATTCAACAAGAAACCCGGCTGCGCGTGGCCGATAACACAGGCGCCAAAGAGATTCTGTGTATACACATTCTGGGCGGCAGTCGCCGACGCTATGGCTATGTGGGCGATATTATCGTCGCCACCGTCAAGCAAGCATCGCCCAACGGCTCGGTGAAAAAGAGTGAAGTGGTTCGCGCGGTCATCGTGCGGACAGCCAAAGAGTATCGCCGCGCCGATGGCAGCCACATCCGCTTTGACGACAACGCAGCCGTCATCCTAGATTCCGACACGCAGAATCCGAAGGGCACGCGCATCTTTGGCCCGGTGGCGCGCGAGCTGCGCGACAAAGGATTTATGAAGATTATCTCTCTCGCACCCGAAGTGCTGTAGTGGTCGAGTAATGTTCTCAACCCAGGAGTTTGTAACAGTGGCTAAAATCAAAAAAGGTGACACCGTCGAGGTGGTCACAGGTGAAAACAAGGGAGCGCGCGGCCAGGTGCAGCGCATGAGTGGCAAAGATAGCCGCGTCGTGGTGGCGGGCGTCAACATCGTCACCAAGCACCAAAAGCCCCGGCAGGCCGGGCGCGGCCAGGTGCGCGCCGGCAAGATCGAGTTCGAAGCGCCGATCCACATCTCGAACGTGATGCTGGTGTGTCCCAAGTGCAGCAAGCCGACGCGTGTGGGTTACTTTATCAACGAGAGCGGCGTCAAGACCCGCATTTGCAAGGAATGCCAATCCGAGATCGCTTGATTTGGGATTGCGGATTGCGGAATGTCTCTCTAGGGGGGTGCGGCGCGCGATTCGATTACGGGGCGCGCACCGAAATCGCAAATCCGAAATCCGAAATCGGAGTAGTAGAGAATGGCTCGACTAAAAGACCGATACCGGCAGGAAATCCTGCCCCAACTTGTCAAAGAGTTCAATTTTAAGAATGTGATGCAGGCCCCGCGCATTGCCAAAGTGGTGGTCAACGTGGGCGTGGGCGAGGCGCTGACCAACGCCAAGGCGCTGGACGCGACGGTGGAGGACATTACGTCCATCACCGGCCAAAAGCCCATCATCACCAAGGCCCGCAAGTCCATCGCCACCTTCAAGCTGCGCGAGGGGCGGGCCATCGGCGTCAAGGTGACGCTGCGCGGCGACCGGATGTGGCAGTTCCTCGACCGGCTATGCAACGTGGCGCTGCCGCGCATCCGCGACTTTCGCGGCATCTCGCCGGACGCTTTCGATGGCCGGGGCAACTATACGCTGGGACTGCGCGAGCAACTGGTGTGGCCCGAGATCCTCTACGACAAGATTGACAAGGTGCGTGGGATGGAGATCAGCATTGTGACGACGGCCCGCACGGATGAAGAGGGCCGCCGGTTGTTGGAACTCATTGGGATGCCTTTCAGGAGCTAGTATGGCAAAAAAGTCTTTGATCAACAAAGAGAGCCGCCGCAAGTACCCGAACCGTGTGCGGAGCCGGTGCCACAAGTGTGGTCGCAGCCGCGGCTTTATGCGTCGCTTTCAGTTGTGCCGCATCTGTTTCCGCGAGATGGCTCTGGAAGGCCTGATCCCGGGCGTCGCGAAATCGAGCTGGTAGTCAGGTTAGTCGAGCAGTCAGTTAGTCGGAAGACCAAGTGACTAGAAGACTATTGAGGAGCGTAGTCATGAGTGTGATTGATCCTATCGCCGATATGCTGGCCCGCATCCGCAATGCGTCGGCTGTGGGGCACAATACGGTCGCTGTGCCTCAATCCAACATCAAAGCGGCGATTGCCCAGATTCTCAAAGATGAAGGGTTTATCCAGGACTTTGAAGTTGTCTCGTCCGGCCAGTCCCATTCGGTCTTGCGCATCTGGCTCAAGTACACGGGGGACCGACGTCACCGCCGGCCGGTGATCACCGGCATGGAGCGGGTGAGCAAGCCGGGCCGCCGCGTCTATAGCGGCAAGGAAAAAATTCCCTGGGTGCTTTCGGGCACGGGAGTGGCGATTCTGTCCACGCCCAAAGGTGTGCTTTCCGGGAACCAAGCTCGCCGGCTCGGTGTGGGCGGCGAAGTCCTGTGCTACGTGTGGTAGGGGGCAGACATGTCGCGTATTGGACGATTGCCAATCGCCGTGCCGTCCGGCGTGCAAGTCAAGATTGACGGCCACAAGGTCAGCGTCAAGGGTCAGCGCGGCGAGCTCGCGCGCGAGTTTCACCCCGAGATCGAGATCAAGCTGGAAGACGGCAAGGTCGTCGTGACCCGCCCGAGCGATTCGCCGACGCATCGCGCTTTGCACGGCACCACGCGCGCGCTGTTGAACAACATGGTCACGGGCGTGTTGCAAGGCTTTCGCAAGACGCTGCAGATCGAGGGTGTGGGCTACCGCGCCACGATGGAGGGCGCGAACGTTGTCTTTTACCTGGGCTATTCGCATCCGATCAAGATCGAGCCGCCGGCGGGCATCAAGTTCATCACGGACGAAAAGGCCAAGACGGTGACGATCGAGGGCAACGACCGCGAGATGGTGGGCCAGGTGGCCGCGAACTTGCGCAAGTTGCGCCCGCCGGAGCCTTATAAGGGCAAGGGTGTGTTATACCAGGGTGAGCGCGTCCGCCGCAAAGCGGGCAAGGCCGGCAAGGTGGCGTAAGGTGAGAATGCTATGAGTCAAGAGAATCCACGAGAAAAGTCACGAGAGCGCCGACATCGGCGCGTGCGGGTGAGCGTCGAAGGCACGCCGGAGCGTCCGCGCCTGAATGTGTTCCGCAGCCTGCGGCACATCTACGCCCAGGTGATTGACGATTCCGCCGGCAAGACGCTGCTGGCCGTCTCGACGCTGGATCCAGACGTGCGGGACCATCTCAAGGGACTGCGCAAGACGGACCAGGCCAAGCTGGTGGGCAAGACGCTGGCCGAGCGCGCGCAACAAGCCGGCATCAAAGCCGTGGTGTTTGATCGGGGCGGATACAAGTTTCACGGCCGCGTCAAGGCGCTGGCCGAGGCCAGCCGCGAAGGCGGATTGGATTTTTAGGAGTAGCCGATGGCGAAACAGCAACGGGGTAGAGGTCCGGTGCGTGACCGTGAAGTCATGGAAGATCGCGAGGAGCTTGACGAGCGCGTCGTGAACATTTCGCGCGTCGCCAAAGTCATCAAAGGCGGGCGACGGTTCGCTTTCCGCGTGGTGGTGGTGGTGGGCGATAACCGCGGGCGCGTGGGCGTGGGCGTGGGCAAGTCCCGCACCGTGCCGGACGCCATCCGTAAAGGCACGGAGCGCGCGCGGCGCGCGATGAAGCCGGTGAACCTGGCCGGCACGACGATCCCCCACACGGTGGAGAGCAAGTTCTGCGGGGCAATTGTCTTTCTCAAGCCAGCCTCGCCCGGCACAGGCGTCATCGCCTCCGGCAGCGTGCGCGCCGTGTTGGAAGCCGCGGGCGTGCACGACATTTTGACCAAGTCCAAGGGCAGCTCGAATCCGCTCAACGTCATCCGCGCCACGCTGCAAGGCTTGCAGATGCTCAAGTCGGCGGAAGAGCAGGCCCATGTGCGCGGCCAGCCCGTCGAGAATCTGCTGCCTTTCTGGAGGCGAGCCAATGCCTAGCACGAAAGCATTGCGCATCACGTTGATCAAAAGCGCTATCGGGTATTCTGAGCGCCACAAGCGCACGGTCAAGGCGCTGGGGCTGCACCGGATACGTCAGACGGTGGAGCAGCCGGATACAGCTGCGGTGCGCGGGATGCTTGCCAAGGTGGCGCACCTGGTGAAGGTGGAAGAGAAGAAATGAAACTACATGAACTGAAACCCGCCGAGGGTTCCAAGAAGAACCGCAAGCGCGTGGGGCGCGGCAACGCCTCCGGCCAGGGGACGTATGCTGGTCGCGGGCGCAAAGGCCAGCACGCTCGAGCGGGCAGCGGCGGCCACCTCTACCGCGAAGGCGGCAACCTGCCGTTCGTCCGCAAGCTGCCGTTCGCGCGCGGCGTCGGCTTTGTCAGTATTTTCAAGACGCATTACACGCCGGTCAATCTGGACCAGTTGGCCGCGTTTGCTGCTGGCGCGGAGGTCACGCCGCAAGCCCTGGCCGAAGCCGGCTTTATCAAGTCGGCCAAGTTGCCTGTGGCAGTCTTGGGCCGGGGCGAGCTGGCCCAGGCACTGACCGTCAAAGCGCATCGCTTTTCCAAGTCGGCCCAGCAAAAGATCGAAGCCGCGGGCGGCAAGGTTCAAGTGCTGCCGTTCGAGACGAGCCGCAAAGGCAGGTAAGCTATGATTCAGGCCGTTCGCAACGCATTCAATCTGCCAGACCTGCGTCGCAAGATTTTGTACACGTTTCTGATTCTGGCGCTCTATCGCCTGGCCGCGCACGTGCCGGTGCCGGGCGTCAACCAGGAAGCGCTGAGACAGTTGCTCCAGGGCGGGTCGCCGACGGGCGGCCTGATCAACTTGCTCGACTTGCTTTCGGGCGGGGCGATTGCCAACTTTAGCGTGCTGGCGATGGGCGTGTATCCGTACATTACGGCCTCGATCATTGTCCAGTTGCTCGTGCCCATCATCCCGTACCTGGAAAACCTGCAGAAGGAAGGCGAGGCCGGGCGCAACAAGATCAACCAATTTGTCGTCTATGCGACGATTCCGCTGGCGGCCTTGCAAGCCATCGGGCAGATTCGTCTGTTGACGGCGGGCACGGGCGGCCAGCAGGTGTTGCCGAGCTTTGGCTTTACCGGCTCGCAGCTTTTGCCGACGCTCAGTATCATTATCACCATGACGGCCGGCACCATGTTTGCCATCTGGCTGGGCCAACTGATTGACGAGCAGGGCATCGGCAACGGCGTCTCGCTGATCATTTTTGGCGGTATCGTCTCGCGCTTGCCGCAGAACGTTGGCAACCTGGTGGCCGATCCGACCACAGCGGTGGTAGCCGTGATTGCGTTCGTCATTATCACCACCTTGACGATTGCAGTGATCGTGTACATGCAAGAAGGCCAGCGGCGTATCCCGGTGCAATACGGCAAGCGGGTGCGCGGGCGCAAGGTGTTCGGCGGCGGCGCGACGCATATCCCGCTGCGTGTGAACACGGCGGGTATGATCCCGCTGATCTTTGCCCAGTCCATTTTGACTTTTCCGGCGGTCATTGCCCAGTTCCTGCCCGGCGCGGGTGATGTGAATTCGTTTGCGCACACGATTATCGCTATGTTCAGCGGCGGGCGGCGCGGCACTTTTACCGATTGGACGGCCGTGTTCTATTGGAGTGTGTATTTTCTCATGGTCGTCGGCTTTACGTACTTTTACACCGACGTGATGATGCAGCAGCAAAACTTGCCGGACAACCTGCAAAAGCAGGGCGGGTTCATCCCCGGCATCCGCCCCGGCAAGCGGACCGAGGAATACATCAACGGCGTGATGCGCCGCATTACACTGGTCGGCGCCTTGTTTCTGGGCTTTATCGCCGTGCTGCCGTTCCTGGTCAGCCCGGTGCTGCCCGGCGCGACCAACTTTTCGTTCTTGAGCACCGGCCTGTTGATCGTCGTGGGCGTGGTGATTGATACGATGCGCCAGCTCGAAGCGCAGTTGTTGATGCGCCACTATGAGGGGATTTTCTGATTTCGGATGTTTGATTGCGGATGTCGGATTGCGCGGCCAAGCCGAGATGCTCCAAAATCCGCAATCCGCAATCGGAGGGGGACAACATGGCTGATAAACGAACGTACCTGATTCTCTTTGGCGCGCAAGCCTCTGGCAAGGGCACGCAGGCGCGGATGCTGCAAGAACGGTTCGGCATCCCGCAGGTGGCGACGGGCGACCTGTTCCGCGCGAACCTCAGCCAGGGCACGGAACTGGGCCAGCTTGCCAAGTCGTACATGGATCGTGGCGAGTTGGTGCCCGACCGGGTGACGGTGGCGATGGTCGAGGATCGGCTGTCCAAGCCGAACGCGGCCCCGGGCGCGATCCTGGACGGTTTTCCGCGCAACCTGGCGCAAGCCGAGGCGCTCGACGCGATGCTCGCCAAGTGGGGCGAGGGCATCACGGCGGCGGTGTACATCCGGCTCGACCGCGACCGGCTGATGAAGCGCATCACCGGTCGGCGCACCTGCGGCAACTGCCAGGCGATCTATAACGTCGAGTCCAAGCCACCCAAGGTGGAGGGCGTGTGTGATGCGTGCGGCGGCGAGTTGATTCAGCGCCCCGACGACATGGACGAAACTGCCGTGGCTCGCCGGTTGGATATTTACTTTGAGCAGACCACGCCGGTGATCGAGTATTATCGCGGCAAGAACTTGCTGAAAGAAGTGGACGGCGATCAGAGCATCGAGGCGGTTCAAGTGGCGATCCGCGAGGCTCTCGGGGAGCCTGCGCCTAAACAGGTTGAGGTTGAGGCCAAGCCCAAGTCTGCCGTGAAGAAAGCGGCCAAAAAGGTCGCCGCGAAAAAGGCTGCCGTGAAGAAAGCGCCAGCTCGCAAAAAGGCCAAGGTGGTGGCCAAGAAGGCTGCGACCAAAAAGGCCGCAGCAAAAAAGGTGACGCGGCGCAAGTAGAGACGTTCCGCCGGAACGTCTCCACAGATGTTGGTTCTTTGACAAATGCCGATCATTCTCAAGTCGCCCAGGGAACTGGAGTTGATGCGACAGGCGGGCCTCATCGTGGCCGAGGTGCTGGCGACGCTGGGCGAAAACATCGGCCCCGGCGTGACGACAGCCGAGTTGAACGCCGCCGCCGCTGCGCTCATTCGCAAGCGCGACGCCAAGCCGTCGTTCAAGGGATACCATGGCTTTCCGGCTTCGATTTGCACGTCCATCAACACCGAGGTCGTGCATGGCATCCCGAGCAAAAAGCGTGTACTGCGCGAGGGCGACCTGATCAGCGTGGACGTGGGCGCCATCTATAAAGGTTTTCATGGCGACGCGGCCATGACCTGGTGTGTCGGCGTGCCCACGCCGGAGCAAAAGCGGCTGATGGACGTGACGCAGCAGGCGCTCGACGCGGGCATCGCCCAGGCGCGCGTGGGAAATCGGCTGTGGGATATTATCCGCGCCATCGAAACGACGGCGCGCGGGGCGGGGTACGACGTGCTGCGCAATTATCAAGGGCACGGCATTGGCCGTGAGATGCACGAGGACCCCGGCATTCCGAACTCGCTTTCGGATCCGCGCGGGCGACCGTCCAACACGCTGCTGCGGCCGGGGATGACGTTGGCGATTGAGCCGATGGTCGTCGTGGGCAGCGGCGAGCCCAAAGTGTTGAGCGACCATTGGACGGTGGTCACGGCGGACGGGACGCTATCGGCGCATTTTGAGCATACGATTGCCATCACGAATGGCACAGCAGAAATCTTGACCAGGTTGTAACGTAGGGCGGCACGCTTCGCGCGATGCCGCCGGGGGGATTGGAATGAAAGTCACAGCATCCGTGAAAAAGCGCTGCCCCAAGTGCAAGATCGTGCGACGCAAAGGTATCCTGCGCGTCATTTGCGAGAATCCCAAGCACAAGCAGCGGCAAGGTTGAGGGAGGAATAGTATGGCACGTATCGCAGGGGTGGACCTGCCCCGCAACAAGCGGGTCGAAGTCGGCCTGACGTATATCTATGGGATCGGCGTGCCGACCAGCAAAAGGATTCTGGCCCAGGCGCGCGTCAATCCGGATACGCGCATCAAGGATTTGTCCGAGGCCGAAGTCAGCGTGTTGCGTGATATCATCGAGAAGCAGCACAAGGTCGAAGGCGACCTGCGCCGCGAGGTCTCGATGAACATCAAGCGGATGACCGAGATTGGATGCTATCGCGGCCTGCGTCATCGGCGCAACTTGCCGGTGCACGGTCAACGCACGCGCACTAACGCGCGCACCAAGCGCGGCGTCAAAAAGACGGTGCCAGGGCGCGGCCGACGGCGCGGAGCGAAGAAGAAGTAATCAGTTATCGGTTACTCTGTCTATCAGTTGCCGGGTGTTTGGTTTACAGGCGGACTGATCACTGATCACGGTTCAGCAGGAGGGTTCATGGGACGCAGTCAACGGGTCAAGCGGACGACCAAGAAAGCCAAGCGAGCCGTTTCGCACGGGCAGGCGCACGTCCACGCGACGTTCAACAACACCATCGTCACTATCACCGACGAGCAGGGCAATGCCGTGTCCTGGGGCAGCGCGGGCGCTTCCGGCTTCAAGGGCAGCCGCAAGAGCACGCCTTACGCCGCGCGCATGGCCGCGCAGACGGCGGCCAAGGCCGCGGCGGACATGGGGATGATGGAGATTGACATCTTTGTCAAAGGCCCCGGCCCCGGGCGCGAGGCGGCGATTCGCACTTTGCAGGCCACCGGCTTGAAGGTCCGCTCGATCACCGACGTGACGCCGATTCCGCACAACGGTTGCCGTCCGCCGAAAAAGCGGCGTGTCTAGTCAATCCGTCAATCAGTGCTCAGTCAATCGGTGATCAGTGGACTGAGCGACTGATCGGCTGATCATTCATCTACAGGAGGAAGCATGGCTCGAGTGATAGGGCCAGTGTGTAAACTGTGTCGCCGGGAAGGCGAAAAGCTGTTCTTGAAAGGGGGCCGCTGCCTGTCGCCCAAGTGCGCGATTGAAAAGCGCGCTTACGCGCCGGGCCAGCACGGCCAGTCCGGGCAGTTCAAGAGGAGCCGCTCGTCTGACTACAGTTTGCAGTTGAGAGAAAAGCAAAAGGCTCGCCGCATCTATGGCGTGCTAGAGAAACAATTCCGGCGTTACTTTACCATCGCGCAGCGGAGCAAGGGCTTGACCGGCGCGATGCTGCTGACGATTTTGGAAAGCCGGCTGGATAATGTGGTGTACCGGATGGGCCTGGCCGAATCGCGCCCACAGGCGCGGCAGCTTGTCCAGCATGGTCACTTGGACGTGAACGGAGTCCGCACCGACACGCCTGCCAAGCTCGTCAAGGCTAGCGATGTGATCAGCGTCCACGCCTCTAGCCGGAGGTCGTCTTATTTCAAGACGATGGCGAAAGAACTGGAAGAGCGGCCGGCCGCGCCCAAGTGGTTGAGCGTGGACCCGGCCGGGCTTTCTGGTCGTGTGCTGCACCTGCCCTCGCGCGAAGAGATTGATCTTTCGCTGAACGAGCAGTTGATCGTCGAATACTATTCGCGCAGGCTCTAGACCGTGCCGATGAATCTTTTTGAAATGACAAACGGAGGCGTCACTTGGCTAGCCTAAGCATGGTTCTGCCCAAGATCGAATGCGACGCCAGTTCGAAGAACTATGGGCGTTACGTTATCGGGCCGCTGGAAAGCGGCTATGGCATCACGCTGGGCAACGCGCTGCGGCGCGTGCTGCTCAGCTCGCTGCCCGGCGCGGCGGTCGCCTCTATCCGCTTGAGCGATGTCCACCACGAGTTTACGGACATCCCCTACGTGAAGGAGGACATGACGCAGATCGTCTTGCAGCTCAAGCAGTTGCGAGTCAAGCTGACGGGCGAGGAGCCTGTCCGCCTGCGGCTGGCCGTGCGGGGCGAAGGAACGGTGACGGCGGGCGACATCCAATGCCCGCCGGAAGCCGAGATCATTAACCCGGACCTGTACCTGTTCACGGTGGACAATGACCGGGCGCGACTGGAAATGGAATTGACGGTCGAGCCGGGGCGCGGGTACAGCCCGGCGGAGGAGCGCGGGCGACTGCCCATCGGCGAACTGCCGGTGGACGCGATCTATAGCCCAGTCAAGCGCTGCAACTATGAAGTCGAGCGCACGCGCGTCGGCCAGATGACCAACTATGACAAGCTGCTGGTCGAAATCTGGACCGATGGCACGCTCCGCCCGCAAGAGGCGTTGAGCCGCGCGGCGCGCATCCTGGTGCAGCATTTCCATTTGATCTCGGGCGTCAACGAAGAAGTCAGGCTGGAAGAAGCGCCGCAGGCGGCCTCGGCCATCTCGCAGGAAATCTACGAGATACCGATTGAGCAACTCGACCTCTCGGTGCGCGTGTTCAACTCGCTCAAGCGCACCGGCATCACGAACGTGGGCGAAGTGCTCGAGATGTTGAACCGGGGCGAAGAGGCCATGCTGACCATTCGCAACTTTGGGCAAAAGTCACTGGCCGAGCTGCGCGAAAAGCTGGTCGCCAAGAATTACTTGAAAGAGGAAGCAGCGCTGCCGCCGGCGGCGACGATCGAGAGCGCCGAGGGGGAAGAATAGAGGACGTGGTACGATGCGACATCGAGTAGCAGGCAAGAAACTGAGCCGAACGAAGGAACAACGCCTGGCTTTGCGCCGCAGTTTGATCACAGACCTGTTTCGCTACGGCGCGATCCAGACGACGGAGGCCAAGGTCGAAGCGGTGCGCGGCCAGGCCGAAAAGATCATCACCATTGCCAAACGGAGCATCGCGGCGGACGACCCGATCAAGGTGGTCAATGCCCGCCGGTTGGTTGCCGCGCAGTTGACGGACACTGAGGTGGTCAAGAAACTGTTCGACGAGACCGCTCCCAAGTACGCCGAGCGTCCGGGTGGCTACACCCGCGTCCGCAAGCTGGGCCGGCGCCTGGGTGACGCCGCGCCGATGGCGATGTTGGAATTGATCGAGGAGTGACCAGTCACCAGTGATCAGTGATCAGTCAGCCGGTAAGCCGAATAACGAGTAACTGAGTAACTGATAACTGAGTAACGGTGAACAAGTATCGAGCGATTCTCGCCTATGACGGGACGGACTATCACGGCTTTCAGCGTCAAGCGCCCGAGCGCGAGCCGACGATCCAGGGCCAAGTGGAGTGGGCCTTGCGCAAGATCGGCCAGGCCGGCGTCACCGTCGTGGGCAGTGGGCGGACGGATGCGGGCGTCCATGCCACCGGGCAAGTGATTGCCTTGGAGGCCGAGTGGCGGCACAGCCTGGCCGATTTGCAGCGCGCGCTCAACGCGACACTCCCGCCCGATATAGCCGTGCTGGAAATCGCAGAAGCGGCTCTGGACTTTAATCCGCGCTATAACGCGGTGAGCCGCGAGTACGTTTACACGATTCACAACGCGCCTGTGCGACACCCGCTGTATCGGCGTTACGCGTTGCACGTGGCCGAGCCGCTGGACGCGGCGACGATGGATGCGGCGGCGGCCCGCCTGGTGGGCGAGCGCGATTTCGCCGCGTTCGGGCTGCCCACGACGGGCGAGGTTACGGTGCGGCGGATGATACGGGCCGAGTGTCGCTTTGAGGCTCCCTTTGTGTGGGTAGACCTGGAAGCGAATGGATTTTTGTATCGCATGGCGCGCGGCATTGTGGGGACGCTGCTGGCAGTCGGACGGGGCGCGATGACGCTGGAGCAGTTTGACGCCGTGCTGGAATCGCGCGACCGATCTTGCGCCGAGGCGCCTGCCCCGCCGCACGGGCTGTGCTTGATGCGCGTAAACTATTAGCCGGGTTCCCCAGCCGTTAGCGGAAACTCTGGATTGAAGGAATTGACCGTGAACAAGACACATGCAACTAAACTGAGCGACATTAAGCGCGAGTGGTACGTGGTGGACGCGCAAGGCAGGACGCTGGGCCGCCTGGCGACGCGCATTGCGTCTGTGTTGAAGGGCAAGGGCAAGCCCATCTATAGCCCTTCGATGGACACGGGCGATTACGTGGTCGTCGTCAACGCGGAAAAGATCGTCGCCACAGGCCGCAAGCTGGACGACAAGATGTATTATCATCACACTGGCTACCCGGGCGGGCTGGTGGAGATCAGCCTGCGCGACCAACTGGCCAGGCACCCGGAGCGCGTATTGCAGGCCGCCGTGCGCGGGATGCTGCCGCACAACCGGCTGGGCCGCGCGATGTTCAAAAAGCTCAAGGTGTATGCCGGCGCGGGCCATCCGCACGCGGTGCACAAGCCCAAGAAATTGGAACTGTGATTCGAGTTTCTCCGCATTCCTGTCAGAGGATGACTCGGATGAACTCGAACTTGGAGAGAGAGTATGGCAGAACAACAATACTATGAAGGTGTTGGACGGCGCAAGACTTCGACGGCGCGCGTGCGGTTGCACATCGGCGGCGCGGGCAGCATCGTCGTCAACGACAAGCCGGTCGAAGAATACTTTACGCGCGAGCAGGACGCCAAGCAGTTGAACAATGTGCTGGCCGCCACCGGCACCGAGGGCCGCTACAACATCACGGTCAAGGTCGAAGGCGGCGGGATCACCGGCCAGGCCGACGCCGTGCGGATGGGCCTGGCCCGCGCGCTGTTCAAGATTGACCCCAACTTTCGCGAGGCGCTGCGGCGCGGCGGCTTTCTCAGCCGCGACGCGCGGGAGAAGGAGCGCAAAAAGCCCGGCCTCAAGCGCGCTCGCAAGGCCCCGCAATACACCAAGCGCTAACGTAGAGACGATGCGGCGCATCGTCTCTACAATTCAACCACGTTGATAGAGGCAAGGCGTTTCACCTTGCCTCTTTGCTTTTGGCTGGCTTGGCTCTATGGTATAATCTTGACCAGCCGCGAGAGATTGTTCTTTGGGAAAACGCATGGCGATTACGATTCTGGGATTGGGACCGGGCGACGCGATGCAACTCACGCGCGAAGCGTGGGGCGTGTTGGAAGCATCCAGCGAAATCTATGTGCGGACCCGGCGTCACCCGACGGTCGAGGGATTGCCCTCGCACTTGAACCTTTACAGCTTTGATCACTTGTACGAGCAAGCCGACGATCTGCCCCAAGTCTATGAGCGCATCGCGGACGAGGTCATCCGGCTGGGGCAGCGACCGGAAGGCGTAGTATACGCCGTGCCGGGGCATCCGCTGGTGGGCGAGTCCACCGTCACGCGCATCCTCAAGCGGGCCGAGCAAGCCGGACTGCCAGCGCGGGTCGTCAGCGGCGTCAGCTTTATCTCGCCGATTCTCTCTTGCCTGGGGGTGGATGCGCTGAGCGGCTTGCAAGTGGCCGACGCGATTGACCTGGCGGCGCGACATCACCCGCCGCTCAACCCGGACGTGGCGGCGATCATCGGCCAGCTCTACAATCGCGAGGTGGCGTCCGATGTCAAGCTCACGTTGATGAACCAGTACCCGGACGATCATCCTGTGACGCTGGTGTATGCGGCGGGCACGTCGCAAGAGCGCGTCGAGACGCTGCCGTTGTATAAGCTGGATCGCCGCGACGACATTGACCACCTGACGGCGCTCTACGTTCCGCCTCTATCGCGGCCGGGCGCGTTCGAGACGTTCCAGGAGACGATTGCTCACCTGCGCGCGCCGGATGGCTGCCCGTGGGATCGTGAGCAGACTCATCTTTCGCTGCGGAGCCATTTGCTCGAAGAAACCTACGAGGTGTTGGCGGCGTTGGACGCCGAGGACGCCGATGCGCTGCGCGAAGAGTTGGGCGACCTGCTGCTCCAAATCGTGCTGCACAGCCAGATCGCCGTCGAGGATGGCGAGTTTAGCATGGCCGACGTGATCGCGACGATTGACGCCAAGATCAAGCGCCGCCATCCACACGTCTTTGGCACCGTCCTGGTCTCGGGCGTGGGAGACGTGATCGCTAACTGGGAGACGATCAAGCAGGCCGAGCGCGCGGAGAGCGGCAATGGCGAAAAATCTGCGCTCGACGGGGTGCCGGTTTCATTGCCCGCGCTGGCTCAGGCTGAGGCTTACAGCGACCGCGCGGCGCGCGTGGGCTTTGATTGGCCGAACGTCGAGGGCGTGCTGGACAAGGTGGCCGAAGAAGTCCGCGAAATCCAGCAAGCGTCCGATGCGGAGCGCGCCGACGAGTTGGGCGATCTGCTGTTCGCGCTGGTCAACGCGGCGCGCTGGATGCGCATTGACCCGGAAGCCGCCTTGCGCTCCGCCAACGCTCGATTCGTCCGCCGCTTTCGCTGGGTGGAGGCGCAGGCGCGGGCGCAATCACGCGACCTCAGAGAGATGAGCCAGGCCGACCTGGACCAGTTGTGGGAGTCGGCCAAGCGGACAAGCGGTTGAGGGCCTTTCGTCTCATCATCGGAAAGGAGGGCCTGTGGAAGAGTTTTGGAATTTCCTTGTGCGATATGCTGGGCTGGTCGCGCTGGTGTGCGCAGTGGGCGCCGCCTATAACCTGGTGACCGCCTACCGCGCCCGGCGTGAAGGGCGCTCGGCCATGTTTGGCGCAGAGCGCCAGGCGGCCAGCGACCGCGTCACGCGCTCCGGCGTTTTCGGCCTGGCGTTGGTCGGGCTGACGTTGCTGTTCTTTGGGTTGGCGCTGCTGGGTGCGGGAGGCTCTCCCTCGGCGGAGCCAGCAACGCGCCCTCCCTCTCGCACGACCACGCCACGCGCGGGCATCACGCCCAGCCTGGTCTTGACGCCCACCAGACAGCCGACCTCCTCATTGCCGACCGTGCCGCCGCCGCCTCCCGCGACGAATACGCCGTCGCCCGTCGCGGCGACCTCAGACGGGAGCCGCAAGACGGCGGTCGTCACTGGCACGGGGGATGTGGGCGGCCTCTCGCTGCGCAAGACGCCCAACGGCGAGTTGATTGACAAGTTGCTGGATGGGACGGTGGTGGAGCTTTTGGGCGAAAGCCAGACGGCGGTGGGGTTGGAATGGAAAAAGGTCCGCGACCCCAAGGGCCGCGAAGGCTGGGTAGCCGGGCAATATCTGATCGTCAATCCTTGATAGACCGCCCACGACGGATCGCAGGCCGGGTGACATTGCTCACCCGGCCTGTTTTTCTTCCTCGCGTTGCCAAAGGCTCGAGTCTGCTGCTTTGGAAACTCGAACGTATTGTGCCGTTGACAGAGTTGCGCCTTGGCATTATACTTCAATCTACATTTAAGTGAGCGGGAGAGGTCATGCCCACGCGGAAACGCGCCGTGCTGAGCGGCGAGGTGTGCGAAATCTTTAGCTTTGACGCGGCACTGGTGGCGCGGATCAAGAAACAGGTCGCCGCCGCGCAGGGCCTTTCGCGCATCTTTCGCGTGCTCGGCGACGAGACGCGCGCGCGGATCGTGTACGCGCTCGCGCAGGCCGACCGGCTGTGCGTATGCGATATTGCGCAGATCGTCGGCCTGTCGCTGCCCGCCGTGTCGCATCACCTGCGCGTGCTCCGCGAGCTGGACATTGCCCGCGCGAGCAAAGAAGGCAAGCTGGTGTTTTATTCGCTGGCCGACGATCACGTGGCTACGCTGGTGCGGCAAGGCGCGGAACACGTCGGCGAAAAGAGAAACTCGTTTTCTCGCCGCAGGTGAAAAATAGAGGGCTGACGGGCGCTAGAATTGGGGCTTGATGCGAGCGGCCCACACGTCTTTGAGACGTTGAGCATCGGCGGACGAGATGTGCCCCAGCCGAAACACCAGCAGAGATTGCTCCAGACAATCCAGCCGGGACAGGCGCACTGTAGAAGCGACGCGCAATCCGCTGGACTGCCAATCGTCGAGGGGGACATCCGTCACGGTGCGTGGCGCGGCTGAGGTCACGGCAGCCACGATTGCATCTTGACCATCCAGCCACAGGATGAGGATCGGTCGCTTCTTGGAAGCGCTCCCGTCTGTGAATGGGATGTCGGCGACGACAAGATCACCGGGGCGGATAGTCGTCATACAGTCCCTCGTCTTCAGGGGCGTAGCTTTTCAGGAACGCAGCATGGGACCGAATGGGCGTCGTCATTGGAGGAAAAGGCTGCACGATGACGATCCATCGCCCGGCGCCCACGCTACTGACAAGCGATTCTGGCAGGGTCAGCTTTTCGCCTGGCTGAAGCTCGACTTCGTAAGTCAGGTTGATCAAGTCGCTTTTCATAGCACACCTCCAAACAGCGTATGCGATTGTATCATCAGAAACGAGAGCAAGCAAGGGCAAGGCAATGGGTGTAGCAGCAAAGACGATCGAGTTGAGTGTCAAGGGAATGGACTGCGCCGACTGCGCGCTGCACGTGGAGCGCGCAGTGAGCGCGTTGCCGGGCGTGACGCGGGCGCAGGTATTTTTGATGACAGAGAAAGGCGTCGTCGAGTTCGACCCAGCGCGCGCGGACGAGCAGAAAATCATCCGCGCGGTCGAATCGGCGGGCTACCACGCCTGCGTCGAGGGCGCAGACGCGGCGCAGCAGAGCCGCGCGGCCCAGGTGGCCGACCGGGTGCGACTGGCGTTCGTCGGCGCTGTGGGTGTATTGGCCGTAGCGGCATTTGTGGCCGAGCGGACCGGGCTGGCGCAGGCTGCGCTTGAGCGCATTCCTCCATGGCTCGCGTTGTTGGCCGTGCTGGCCGGCGGCATTCCAATTTTCGTCGCCGCGCTCAAGGGGGTGCTCGTCCGGCAGATCAACGCCGATGTGCTGATGTCGGTCGGCATCCTGGCGGCAACAGCTTTAGGCGAATGGAGCGCCGCCGCAATGATTGTGTTCTTTATGACCGTGGCGCATTTCCTCGAATCGTTCACCACCGGACGCTCGCGCGAGGCGATCCGGTCGCTCATGCGCATCACGCCCAAGACGGCGCGCGTCTTGCGCGATGGCGCCGAGGTCAACGTGAGCATTGAGCAGTTGCAGGTGGGCGATCACGTGATCGTCCGGCCCGGCGAGCAGATTCCGGTGGACGGGCGAGTCGTCTCGGGTCGCAGCGCAGTGGATCAAGCGCCCATCACGGGCGAGTCGCTGCCGGTGGAGAAAAATAGCGGCGACAAAGTCTTTGCCGGGACGCTCAACCAGCTGGGGAGACTCGCGGTGGAGACAACGTGCATCGGACGCGATACGACGCTGGGCAAAATCGTGCGGCTCGTAGCAGAAGCCGAAGCTTCCAAAGCGCCAGTGCAAAAGTTTGCCGACCGCTATAGCTCATACCTTTTGCCGGTTGTGCTGAGCGTCGGCTTGCTGACCATGCTCATCAGCGGCAACGTCCGCAACGGGATTGCGGTGATGGTCGTCGCGTGCCCCTGCGCGGTGGCGCTCGCCACGCCGCTGTCGGTCGTCGCCAGCACGGGCGCGGCGGCCCGGCGCGGCATCCTCGTCAAAGGCGGTTTGTACCTGGAGGCGTTGGCGCGTGTGGACACTGTGGTCGTGGACAAAACGGGCACACTCACACTTGGAAAACCGTCTGTCACTCAAATCTCTGATTTCAAATCTCAAATCTCGAATCCACGATCCGAAATTCTAGGGCTGGCGGCGACGTTGGAGCAATATAGCGAGCATCCGCTGGCGGGCGCAGTGATGGCGGAAGCCAGAGCGCGCGGTCTGACGCTGGACGGCGCGCACGATTTTGAGGCGATCCCCGGCAAGGGCGTGGTCGCCAGAGTGAACGGTGACTCCGTCTGTTTGGGCACACGGGCGCTGCTGGACGACTGCGGCGTGCAGGTGAATCCAGAGGATGGGCGGCGCGCGGTTGAACTGGAAGCGCAAGGGCAGACTGTGTTGTGGCTGGCGCGCAACTCGGAGGCGCTCGGCCTCATTGCCGTAGCCGATGTGATTCGTCCCGAGGTGCCGGCGGCCATCGCAGAATTAAAGCGGCTGGGCATCAAGCGCCTCATCTTGCTCACGGGCGATAACGAGCGAACCGCAAACGCCGTGGCGGCGCAACTCGGCATCGCAGAAGTGCGCGCCAATCTTTTGCCGCAAGACAAGATCGAAGCGGTGCGGGCATTGCAAGCCGAGGGCCGCAAGGTCGCCATGATCGGTGACGGCATCAACGACGCGCCCGCACTGGCGCAGGCCGACGTGGGGATTGCGATGGGCGCGGCGGGCGCAGACGTGGCGCTCGAGGCCGCGCACGTGGCGCTGATGCGCGACGATTGGAGCCAGGTGCCGCAGGCCATTCGCGTGGGCCGCCGGACGTTCCGCACGATTCAACAAAACATTACTTTTGGTGTGTTGTATAATATCGCCGGCGTGACGCTGGCTGCATTGGGCATCCTGCCGCCCGTGCTGGCGGCCGCCGCGCAGTCGCTGCCCGATGTGGCCGTGTTTCTCAATTCGTCGCGGCTGCTCAAGAGTTGAGGTAATAGCTTGGCGCAGGCAACCTTGGCCTCTCGACTGTTGAAACCCTGGCGCGCGATCCGCTCCAACCCGGTGATGATCAAAGAGCTGCGCGGGCGGATGCGCGGACGGCGCGCGTTCGTCGCGCTGACGATCTATGCCGGGCTGCTCAGCGCGTTCGCCTCGGCCATCTATTTGCTGTATGCCAGCGCCGCCGACGACATCGGCGGGCCGCCGGGCCAGCTCCTTGGCAAGATTGTCTTTGGCGGCGTTGTCATCACCGAGCTGCTGCTGGTGTGTTTCGTCACTCCCGCGCTCACGGCCAGCGCGATCAGCGGCGAGCGCGAGCGGCAGACGTTTGATTTGCTGTGCACCACGCTCTTGCCCGCGCAGTCGCTCGTGGTGGGCAAGCTGATTTCGGCGCTGTCGTATATCGTCTTGCTCATCATTGCCGGCGTGCCGCTGCAAAGCCTGGCGTTTTTCCTGGGCGGCGTCACGCCGGAAGAGGTCATCCTCTCCGTCGTCTTGCTGCTGGTGACGGCGCTGACGTTTGCCGTAGTCGGGCTGTTCTTTTCGGCGCTCTCGCGGACCACGCTCGGCTCGACGGTGTTGAGCTATGCTTTTGCGCTGGCTGCGACCGCTGGCGTCCCCATGTTGGCCTCGATCGTGCTCCCCGTAATGAGCATAGGGCTTGTCGGGATTTTGGGCAACCAGCCGCAACCGTGGGAGGCGCAGGCCGCGCTCATTTACCTGGGCGGATTCCTGCTTTGCACCAATCCGTTCCTCGCCGCCATCTTGACCGAGGTGGCGCTGCTCGAAAAGCAGACGGCATTCTTTTTCAAAGTGAATGTCACCGCCGGTCACGACATCTGGTTGGTCTCGCCGTGGATTGTCTACACAGCGTTGTGTCTGCTGCTCAGCCTGATCTTGGTAGTGTGGAGCATGTGGCTGCTCAAAAGGAAACAAGTCTGATGAGCGCATTGGAACGGACCGATCTCGAATTGCTCTTTTTGCTCGACCGCTGGATGATCCGGCGGCGCGCGGTGGAGAGCGCCACTGCCTTTGCGCGCGGGTTGACCCTGGGACTGACCGTCGGCGTGTTGATTGCATTGGCCGCGCGCTTGTTCCCGATTCTGGTTACCTCGCAAACGGCGGCGTTGGCGGGCGCGTGCGCGGCGATGGGAGCGCTGGCCGCGCTGGCCGTCGCGTGGCTGCGACCGATCACGCCGATTGCGGCGGCGCGTTACTTTGATGGGCGTTTTGATCTGGCCGAGCGTGTCAGCGCGGCGCTGGAAATCCAGCGCGGCATCTTGACCGCGCCGGACGAGTTGGCTCGCCAGCAACGGGCCGATGCGCTCGCTCACGCGCGGCGAGTGAATGTCGCCGCGCGCTTGCCATTCCTTTTGCCCCGGCGTGAATCGCTGGCGGCGATCGTTTTGGCGGCAGCGCTCGTCGCGGCGCTGTTCTTGCCCAATCCGATGCAAGGCATCCTGGCGCGGCAGGCCGCCGTCCGCGCGGCGCAGCAACAGAGCGCGCAGCAACTAGAGCAAATCCGCGCGCAAGTGGCCGCCAACGATCGGCTGCCGGAGGCGGAGCGTCAGGCCATGCTTCGGCAGCTTGACGAGACCATCGCTCGTCTGCAATCGGGCCAGCTCACGCAAGAGCAGGCTGTGGCCGAGCTTTCGCAAGCGCAAGGGCGGTTGCAGACGCTCGCCGATCCGCAGGCCAATCGTCAGCAGGCAGGGCTGGCGCGCGCGGCCCAAGATTTCGGCGGCACCGAGCCGACCAAGGAACTGGCGCAGGCGCTCGCGCAAGGCGACGCGCAGCGCGCGGCGGACATCTTGCAGAGCCTTGCGGGCACGGAAGGTCGCCCGCTCACGCCGGAGGAGATGAAGCAGCTCGCTCAAGAGCTGCACCAGGCGGCGCAGACATTGCAAAATTCCAACCCCGACCTGGCCCGGCAGATGGAGCAAGCCGCGCAAGCGATTGACCGGGACGACATTGACGCCGCACGACAATCGTTCGGCCAGGCCGCGCAAACGCTCGACCAGACCGGCCAGCGGATCGCCTCGAGCCAGGCGGCGCAGCAGGCCGCGCAGGCCGCGGCCCAGGGCCGGCAGGCTGTGGCGCAAGCGGGGCAACCGGCGAGTGACCAGGTCGCCAGCAAGCAAGGGACACAGCCG
>Ga0315284_10002890_pt1 | contig 24474 bp, 26 predicted proteins | sample YL17G09_16_MG_FD_203696 | JGI IMG/M metagenome (GOLD analysis project Ga0315284, IMG submission 203696) | Sediment microbial communities from Yellowstone Lake, YNP, Wyoming, USA - YL17G09_16 | ecosystem: Environmental > Aquatic > Freshwater > Lake > Sediment | place: USA: Wyoming | collected...
CACGGGCTTCTGTTATATTGCCCTCAGCCTCTTCCCTGTTGGGCCAGAACTCATGCCCTGCCTGCTGGTAGCGGTAGAACTTGACGCTGTGCTCTAGGTAAGGGAGTGCCGCCTTCAGCGCCGCCAGCAGGTCGGCGTTGATGGCGCGGAGTCTGGCGATCTCCGCTTCATGCTCTAGTGTAACCCGGCATAGCGTTAGGATATTTTGCGCCCTGGTTGGTTCTGTCATCGTTCTCTCCTCTGCTATTGCTACTTGGGTGTTTCGGTCCTCTGAGCCTACTAAAGTTTCGGCTATCAGGACCGCGCCCCAAGTAGCATTTAACGATTCTCTGCCCGTCCGAGAGCGCCGTAACGCTCTCGCATGGGAAGGGAAGGGCTAGGCGGTTTCAGGAGTGAGCCTTAGCACTGACTCGACAGCAGACCGATAGGTGGGAAGGCCAAACTCTTGGCAGCCTCCGTCATCTGCCTTGATAGTCCAAGACCAGCCGGCCGCTACTCCTGCCTTGGCTGCTGTCTTAGCGTCCAGTTTACGAATAATGATTGTTGTTTCCCTTGTCATCGTCTCACCTCCAGAATAAGAGTGAGCCCCATCGCATCGAGTAGAGGTCCGACCGACAAGCGGTAGGGACTCGATGCTTTGGGGCTCATGCTTGATAATGAAGAACCGCTGTGTCATTGGTCGAACCTCTGCCCTGATTATCGGCGATGCTCACTCGGTTGTCAATGGGTCGGGACAAGTATTTTCTAGCTCGTTTCATCTCTCAGCGTATTGCATGACCGGCTTGTTGACGCTCGGCGTATAATAGGCGAAAGGGAATAGACACTTTGCCCACACGTCCTGCATCACCGTGCACACAAGTTGGCTGCCCCAACCTAGTTCTGGGCGGCGGGCGCTGTCCTGCCCACAAGCAGCAGCAGTACAGGGTGCAGGACCAGCAACGCGGTACGTCAACACAACGTGGCTACGACTCACGCTGGCAGAAGGCGCGGGCAATGTACCTTCGCCGGCATCCCCTCTGTGTCGAGTGTCTGAAGAACGACAGGGTGGTCGCTGCTACGCTCGTCGATCACACCATCCCGCACCGTGGGGATATGAGGCTGTTCTGGGACGAAAGCAACTGGGCTGCTCTATGTACGCCGTGCCACGATAGTAAGCGGGGAAGAGAAGCGCATGGGTAAGGCGTATAGGGTTGATAGGGATTCCTGTCCTCAGTTTAGAATGGGGGGAGGGCCTATCAGAACTCTGGCATCTGTAAGCCGCTAGACCGCCGTGGGAATGTAACGCATGCGACCGCATAATGACAGGCTTTGATAAGGCGTTCAACACGATTCAAAACGCGAGATAGGTGAATGACGATGGCAGGCTACAGGGGCAAGCAAGGGCGGAAGCCAATTCCGACAGCCTTGAGGGTCATCAGGGGCAATCCGGGCAAGCGTCCGCTGCCCAAAGGCGAGCCGAAGCCGACCGTCGGGCTACCTAATCCGCCTGACCACCTCACGGCGGAAGCCAAGCGTGAGTGGTGGCGGATGGGGCGTCGGCTAGTCAAGTTAGGCCTCATGACCGAGATCGACAAGGCAGCGCTGGCCGTCTACTGCCAAGCATGGGCTCGGTGGGAGGAGGCTGAGGCCAGGATCAGGGAGGTCGACCTGGTGATGCCTGGGGCGCAGTTCAACAAGCAACGTAAGGAATTCATCAAGCAGGCGGCGGAGGCCATGCGCGATCTCATGCGTTACCTCGTCGAGTTCGGCATGACGCCGAGTTCGCGGTCCCGCGTGTCGAGCGTGAAGCCGGCCGTAGATGAGGACCCCGTAGAGAAGTGGCTACGTGGTAGCAAGCGCACCCCCTAAGTCTGCCGTCACCGCCTACGCTGAGGACGTGATCGCCGGCCGCGTCGTCGCTGGGCGACTTGTTCGGCTGGCCTGCGAGCGCCATCTACGCGACCTGGAGACGGGCAAGGAACGCGGGCTGCACTTCGACGCCGAACAAGCCGAGCGCGTGATCGCCTTCTTCGCCCTCCTGAAGCATAGCAAGGGCGAGTGGGCGGGCCAGCCCTTCATCCTTGAACCGTGGGAAGCCTTCATCGTCGGCTGTCTCTTCGGCTGGAAGCGGGCGGATGGCAACCGGCGCTTCCGTATGTCCTATGTGTCGGTTGCGAGGAAGAACGGCAAGTCGACCCTGACTGCGGGCATCGGTCTCTACCTGGCCTTCTTCGATGACGAGCCCGGTGCGGAGGTCTACGCCGCAGCGACGAAGCGCGAGCAGGCGAAGATCGTCTGGTCCGAGGCCTCGCGCATGGTGAGCAAGACGCCGGCCATGAAGAAGCGCATCACGGCGTTCGTCGGCAATCTCCACGTCGAGAGTACCGCCCAGAAGTTCGAACCGCTCGGCGCGGACGCCGACAACATGGACGGGCTCAATGTCCACTGCGCGATCATTGATGAACTCCACGCCCACAAGACGCGCCATATGCTGGACGTCCTGACGACGGCGACGGGGGCCCGGCGCCAGCCGCTCATCTTCGTCATCACGACCGCAGGCTTTGACCGCAACTCTGTCTGCTGGGAGCAACACGATTACTCGGTGAAGGTGCTGGAAGGCATCCTGCCGGACGATACGTTCTTCTGTTACGTCGCGGGCATCGATGAGGGAGATGACTGGCGCGATGAGGCAGTCTGGCCGAAGGCGAACCCGAACCTTAACGTTTCTGTCAAGGCTGAGGATTTGAGGACGAAATGCAAGCGAGCCCAGGAAGTGCCCGGGCAACAGAACGCCTTCCGCCGGCTGCATCTGAACGAGTGGACAGAGCAGTCCGAGCGCTGGCTGGACATGGCGGTCTGGGATGAGAACGGGGAGCCCTTCGACCCGACCCTGCTACAAGGTCGGGAATGCTACACGGGGCTAGACCTATCGAGTACTAAAGACTTGACCGCGCTGGCGCTGTGGTTCCCTGAGCAGCACAAGGCGGTGATGGCGTTCTGGGTGCCGGAAGAGGGCGTCCGTCAACGAGCCGACCGCGACCGCGTGCCTTATGATGTCTGGGTGCGTGAGGGGTATATCGAAGCCACCCCCGGCAATGTTGTGGACTATGATATAATTAGGGCGAGGGCTAACGAGCTTAGGCAGCTTTACAATATCAGAGAGATCGCTTTCGACCGCTGGAACTCGACGCAGCTCCAGACGCAACTCATGGGCGACGGGTTTACGGTCGTGCCGTTCGGCCAGGGGTTCGCGTCGATGACGGCGCCGACGAAAGAGATCGAGCGGCTTGTCCTGGAGCGGAAACTGGGGCATGGCGGCAATCCCGTGCTGAGGTGGAATGCCTCGAACGTGGCGGTCTTACAGGACGCGGCCGGCAACCTCAAGATCGACAAGGCGAAGTCGACGGAGAAGGTAGACGGCATGGTAGCCCTAGCGATGGCGATAGGTCGGGCGATAGTGCAAGAGGCGGAGCCGGTGAGCGTCTACGAGACAAGGGGCATCCTTAGTATATGACGCGTCTCAAGGACATCCGCGATATCGTTGGGCTCCTGGGCGGCGGGTGTCTAGCAGCCGGCCTCGCAATGTTTGACGTTAGAGTCGCCCTGATAACCGTCGGCGTTCTGCTGTTGTCCCTGGCTATCACGGGCGCATGGAGGGCAACGAAATGACTACGGGCCTCCTAGTTAGACTCCTCAGCCCCCGAGCAGACTCCCCCTCGCCTGACGACGATGCCTGGTATGGCGCGGTCGGCTCGTCGATGCTCGCCCAGGCGGGCGTCCGCGTCGACGCCGACACAGCCCTCAAGGTAGCGACCGTCTTCCGTTGCGTGAGTATTCTCGCCGGCACGTTCGCCATGCTCCCGCTCGGGATATACGCTGACCAGGCCAACGGTGCCAAGAAGCGCGCTACCGACTTGCCGCTCGACTACCTTCTGAGCGCGGAGCCGAACCGATACCAGGACTCATTCCAGTGGCGCGAGATGATATTCGGCCACATCTTGCTCAGGGGGAACCTCTACTGTCGCATCATCCCCGGCATGAGCGGCCCCGTCGGTGAACTCATACCGATGCACCCTGACAGCGTAACGCCTGAGCGCCTACCCGACGGGACGGTGCGGTACAAGGTGCGCCTCCAAACGGGACAGACGGAGATACTGAACCGAGACGATGTATTCCATGTGCCCGGCCTTTCCAGCGATGGGCTGACCGGCCTCTCGGTGGTGGGCCTCATGAGAGAGACCCTTGGGCTGGCCCTGGCGACCGAATCCTACGGAGCGCGGTTCTTCAGCCAGAACGCCCAGCCGAGCGGGGTGTTGACTATCCCAGGCACGTTGGAGGAGGAAGCCCTAGCAAGGCTGTCTAAGTCGTGGCAGGAAACCCACTCGGGCCTAGCCAACAGTCACAAGATTGCGATCCTTGAGCAGGGTTTGGACTGGAAGCAGGTCGGGATGACATCAGAGGATGCCCAGTTCTTGCAGACCCGCTCCTTCCAGCGCAACGAGATCACTACAGCGTTCGGCATCCCCCCGCACATGGTCGGGGACACCGAGAAGTCCACTTCCTGGGGAACGGGCATCGAGCAGCAGACAATCGGGTTCGTGGTCTGGACGCTGCTGCCCTGGCTAGTGCGCTTCGAGCAAGCGGTCAACCGGCAATTGATCATCGGGCCACAGCCCCTCTACTCTAAGTTCAACGTCAAGGGGCTCCTTCGCGGCGACAGCGCGGCCCGCTATTCTGCCTATGCTATCGCCCGTCAGTGGGGCTTGCAGAACGCTAACGAGATTCGGGCGCTTGAAGATATGGACCCGATAGATGGGCCAGCAGGGGAAGAGTACCTGAACCCCTTGAACTTCGCGCCGGCAGGGACGACAGCGCCCAGGCCAGTTCCCCCGCCGCCGTCGAATGGGCAGGCGCAACTCCTGGCCCACGACTTTGTTGATCGTCTCGTCGCCAAGGAGATCGGGCTGGTGAGGAAGGCGGCGCTACGCTTCGCGGCAAACGGAGAAGGCTGGGAAGCGTGGCTCGTAGACTTCTACGGACGCCACGCGGAGGAGTTGGCGGCGACCCTTCACATCGAGCCGGACACAGCGGCACGGTACGCTGAGGAGCACCGGCAGCAGATCGCCCAGCACGGCGTCGGAATCATGGAGCAAATGGAATCAGAGTGGGCGTTGCGGCTTGCGACGTTAGCCCTTGGAGGTGAATAGAAATGCCACTGCCGAAGCCAGAAGACGATGAGACCAAGGACGACTTCATAGATCGCTGCATGAGCGACCAGACGATGAACGAGGACTTCCCCGACCAAGACCAGCGGCGGGCCGTCTGCGAATCCCAGTGGGATAAAGACAAGGAGGGCTCGGCGGGGATGGCCCTAACAGGGCGCCCGTGGGCAATCATGCCCAGTGTCCTCTACGGGATGATCGAGCGTGTGAAGGCGGGCAATCCCTTCCAGGCGGGTCCGACACCCACGGCTTCCCGCAGGGGCACGGTGGCGGTGCTGCCGATCTATGGGACGATCACACAGAAGGGCGGCGGCGGGTTCCTGGACTTCCTTATGGGGTCAGGCACGAGCACCGAGAAGTTCGGCGCCCTCTTCAGTCAGGTCATGGCGGACGAATCGGTCAAGGCCGTGATCCTTGACATCGACTCCCCGGGCGGCTCCGTCTTCGGCGTGCCTGAGCTGGCGGATACCATCTTCAAGGCGCGGGGCGGCAAGCCCATCATCGCGGTTTCCAACTCCCTCGCTGCCAGCGCCGCCTATTGGCTGGCAACCCAGGCGGACCAGATCGTCGTCTCCCCATCGAGTGAGATCGGGTCAATCGGCGTCTATGCCCTACACGAAGATATCTCGGAGATGGTCAAGGGCATGGGGGTTGCGGTGACGCTGATCTCTGCGGGGAAGCACAAGACCGAAGGCAATGAGTTCGAGCCCTTGGGCGAAGAGGCGCGAGATGCGATCCAGGCGCGGGTCGATGACTACTACGGCATGTTCGTCAAGGCCGTGGCCCGTGGCCGGGGAGTCATGGAGTCGGCAGTGCGCGGCGGCTTCGGCGAGGGCCGGGTTGTGGGCGCGGTAGACGCCGTGAAGTTGAACATGGCGGACCGCGTGGCGACGCTTAACCAGACGCTCCAGAGATTCGCTGGAAGCGGCGGGGCAACGATGCTTGCCGAGGAGCCGGTTGAGATTCTGGCGGAGGCGGAGCCGGTAGTTGTGGCCGAGGAGACCCCGCCTGAGAGCAAGGGCGAGTCGCTGGACATCCGGCGGCGACGGCTGGAGTTGGCGCGATAGGGGGATAGCAAATGCGACGAGGATTTTCACCAGCAGAACGTGGCCGCCGTGGTGGTCTAACGACGCGTGCCCACTACTCACCTGGGTACTTGAGGACTGGGGATGATGAGCGCGAGTTTAGCGCTGAGGAAATGGCAGACCTTGATAGTATTGAGGCATTGATGATGCCTCCTCATAGTTCACCTGCTGAGATGACGGCCCCCGCGAGAGATGCGTTTCTACAGTCACTCGTTCCTGCCGATATCGGATTGAGTGGCGAGGAGACCGAGCGATTGGCACGAGAGGCGCGGCGGCAACATTGTGCCAAAATGGCACGAACTCGCTGGGATAAACGGAAGGGGCTTGACAAACCGGAGTAGGCGCTTTATCATCTAAGCAGATCATGACATAGTGGTCTTCAGCCGGACGGCTTCGACGAGTTCTGAAGGCTGAAGGCGACACAGAGATAGCGGCTTTGACGAGTCGCGTTCCCTGTAACCGCAAAACGTGCGGTGCGCAGGGCGCGGCTTTTTTGTTGCCCTTCGCACCGAGATAGCGAAGGAGTAACGACATGGCCACCTTGTGGCAGAAACTCATGCAAGAGAAGGCCGACCTCGTTGCCAGAGGGAAGGCCATTCTCGACGCGGCTGAGACTGAAGGCCGCGATTTGGCTGCTGAAGACTCGGCAGCCCTCGACGAAATCGATACGCGGATGCAGGCGCTCGGCCCCCAACTGGCGAGCGTCGAAGCCCAGCGCGAGCGCGAGCGCACCATGCCCGGCGCCGTGGCTTCCCCCGACCCGATAGTGGAGCGGGCCAAGTTCAAGACCTGGGGCGAGCAGCTTCAGGCAGTCGTGCGGGCCGCAGCGGGTGAGATTGACCCCCGGCTGACGCGGGTCAACGGCGACGGCGGGATCATGGCCGCAACCGGTATGAGCGAGGGCATCCCCGCTGACGGCGGGTTCCTCGTCCAGATCGACTTTGCGAGTGAGTTGTTGCAGCGCACCTACGACTCGGGCCTCGTGGCCGGTCGCTGCCGGCGAATCCCGATCAGCGCCAACTCCAACGGCCTCAAGATCAACGGGATCAACGAGACCAGCCGGGCCGACGGCTCGCGCTGGGGCGGCATTCTGGCGTACTGGAAGGCTGAGGCGGCTGCGAAGGCGGCCTCCGCTCCCAAGTTCCGCCAGATCGAACTCAACCTCAAGAAGCTCATTGGCCTCTGCTACGCCACTGATGAGCTGCTCCAGGACGCAAGCGCCCTCGGCGCCATCATCAGCGCCGGCTTCGCAGAGGAGTTCGCCTTCAAGATCGACGATGCGGTCATTGAAGGCACCGGCGCGGGACAGCCGCTGGGAATCCTCAACAGCGGTGCTCTCGTAACCCAGGCGGCGGAAGGTGGGCAACTAGCCCGAACCGTCGTGATCCAGAACATCGTGCAGATGTGGTCGCGGCTGGACCCGCGGTCGAAGGCCAACTGCGTCTGGTTCGTCAACACCGACGTTACCCCCCAGCTCTATACCCTGGCGCTGGCCGTGGGTACGGGCGGGGCTCCGGTCTTCATGCCCCCGGGCGGCTTGGCCGATGCGCCTTACGCACGGCTGTTCAACCGGCCGGTCATCGAGATCGAGCAGTGCTCCACGCTGGGCACGGTCGGCGACATCATCCTCGCCGACATGAGCCAGTACTTGCTCATCGACAAGGGCGGGATTGAGGGTGCCAGCTCGATCCACCTGAAGTTCAACTACGACGAGACGGTCTTCCGGTTCGTCTACAGGGTTGACGGGCAGCCCACCTGGGCGGCTTCGGTAACCCCGTTCAAGGACGCGGCCACGACCAGGACAATCTCGCCGTGGGTAGCCTTGGCGACAAGGGCCTAAGAGGGATTAGGAGGAGGATAAAATGTCTTACCCGTGGAGTCTAGCTCAGAACTGCAAGATCGTTGCCGCGATCAACCCGTCGGCGGGCGCGGCTGTAACCGGCGACTATGTGTGCTTGAAGAACGCGCACAAGTGCTGGGTCTTGATCGGGTCTAGCGGTGGAAACGCGACTGCGGCCACCTTCGGGATCAACGAGGCGACGGCCGTGGCCCCTACGGGCGCAGTCGCAAGCACGGCTCTGTTCCCGAACTGGATCAACAACAGTTGTGCAGTGACGGACACTCTCGTCAAGGGGGCGGATGCCGCAACCGTGACGACAGACGGTCTCGCTACCCCAAAGGTGATCGTCATTGAGGTCGACCCGGCTCTATTGTCGGCTGGTTTCGACTGCATCGCCGTGACCGAAGGCGCATCGAACGCGGCCAACATCACAGCGGCTGTCTACATCATAGCCGAGCGATACCAGCAGGCGACACCGCCATCGGCGATCCTCGACTAGCTTTAGCGGAGGGCGGGTTTAACCGCCCGCCCTCCTTACCAAAAGGAGTCTGAACATGACCATGTGGAATGCTTCACAAGGCGAGGCCGTCCGTGAATGCACGTTGGGTCTCCGTGTCGAGAAGTCCCTCGGCTGCGCGGCGGACGCCAACATCTTCACGACCTACGGTAGGGTGCTCATCAAGTTGCTGATCGGGCAGGCGACGGCCGCCGAGGCCACAGGGGCGACAACGATCCTGCTCCAGGAAGAGACGAATACCGTCAACCTGTGCGCGGCAACGACCGTAACGGGCGACGCAATCGGCACGATGTATAGGCTGACAGGCGACCCAGCCGTGATTCTCTGCGGCACAGGCAACGTCCCGGTCATTGATGCCTCGGGGCTTCTGTCGGCGTTCCAACATGCCGACGTGATCGTTGGTCGAGAAGCAACGCTGGACGCCATTCAACTCGTAGAAACGGGCAACTCCGCGACGCTCGTGATCAAGTGGGTATGCTTCTACGTCCCGCTGGATGAGGGTGCCTACGTCCGGGCGGCTTAGGGGGTAGCAGATGACAGTCTACAATCCTCAAACGGAAGCTCGGCTCAACAACATCCTGACGATCCTGGGGACGACCAAGAGATCATTCTGGCCGTTCTGGGAGAAGACAGGGCAATTGGTTACGGGCATCGGTCTGGGGGACTTGATACCCTCTGAGACCGCAGCCGCAGCAGAGGACTTGGAGCATGACTTCGCACCCCTGTTGCTGCCGTGCGGCCTCAATTCGTATCACTTCCACCCGACCGGCGACCACCACCTTGCGGGCATCGACAGCACGGCCTATGAGTTCACTGCCGCTGCCTTCAGTGTGGGTGCCTGGATACGGCCCAACGCTATCGCGTCCAATACCATCGTCGCCAAGTACAGCGCGACGGTCCGCGAGTGGCGGTTCTGGATAGATGCCGCTGGCTTGCTGGACCTGGAACTCTACGACGAAGCCGCTGACACGTCAGAGATCGCCATCAGCACTGCCGCCCTGACTTTGGGGCAGATGCAGTTCGTGGTCGCTACCTACGATGGGACGCCGGCGACGCCGCTGATCTACCTGTACGTCGATAGCGTAGCGGTCAACGATGGCAGTTCAACGGAGACAGGCGCTTTCGCGGACATGGTGGCCTCGGCAACGCCCTTGACCATCGGCTGCTCCGGCGTATCGGCCACTCCGGTCAACGAGTTTCACGGGCGGATCGCCATGCCGTTCATCTGCGGCAAACAGTTGACCGCGGCTGAGGTCGTGGCGCTGAGGGACATCATGCGTCCCATGATCGGGATATCGTAACAGAATCCCCGTTGGGGCTGGCGCCTGAAAACGTCAGCCCCAACTGAAACCGATAGGAGAAGCTGATGGTTCTCTCCCTCGTAACCGGCCCCGCTACCGAGCCGCTGACAGTCGCCGAAGTGAAAGTGCACCTCCGCCTGGACGCTGCCTACGGCGAGCCTGCGCCTACCGCACCCACCGTGGCTCTTGTTGCGCCGGCGGCCCCCGGCAACGTCGACAACGGCGCCCATCGCTACCGCGTGACATTCGTGACCGCCGACGGTGAGACTGAGGGCGGCGACATATCCGCCGCAGTGACGGTTGTCGACAAGACGACAAACGGCAAAGTGCTGGTCTCAGCGATTCCCGTGGGTGGTAGCGCCGTGACATCGCGCAAGCTCTACCGCACGATCGCCGGCGGCACCGCCCATCTCTTCCTGGCGAGCGTCGCGGGCAACGTAACCACCACCTATACCGACAACATCGCGGATGCCGCGCTGGGCGCGGCCTGTCCTACGACGAACACGACGACCGACCCGCAGTTGAACGCGCTGATCAAGGCGGCGCGTCAACAGGTGGAGACGTTCACCCGGCGGGTGCTGATCACCCAGACATGGGACCTGATAGGGGACTTCTTTCCAACCGGACTCATCCGTCTTCCCTTCCCACCCCTACAGACAATTTCGAGCATCAACTACGTCAACGCGAACGGGACGGTAACTCTGTGGGCGGCGGCGAAGTACATCGTCGACGCGCCGGAAGGCGACCACGCCCAACGTGGCCGGGTAACCCTGGCCTACGGGGAGACCTGGCCCGTAACGCGGGACATCGCTAACGCCGTCACCGTGCAGTTTATCGCCGGCTACGGCGCGTCGGCGGCCGTCCCTCAAGGGATCAAGCAGGCGATGCTCCTGATGATCGGCCACTGGTATGCGAACCGCGAGGCCGTGAACATCGGCAACATCGTCAACGAGATTCCCATGTCAGCGACCGCGCTGCTGTGGGGATACCGGGCATTGGAGGTCTAGGGAGATGCCGCACGCCGATCCGCAGAAAAGACGCGAATATGAAGCCGCTTACATGAGGGGATGGCGAGCCAGAAACTCAGCGAAGGTCGCGCAGTACGGCAAGGATTATCGCAAGAGAGTGCGTTCCCAGATAATCGAAATGTATGGCGGTAAGTGTGCCTGCTGCGGTAAGACAGAACCGCTGTTCTTGACGATTGACCACATCAACGGTGGGGGGAAAGTTCATCGGCAGCAGTTTCGTGGCATCCAGTCATTCTACTTCTCGTTGAAGAGGGAAGGATTCTCAAACGATTATCGCTTGTTGTGCTGGAACTGCAATTCAGGTCGCTATTTTAACGGCGGTTCATGCCCTCATCAAGATAAGGGCGGGAGCGGGCTATGAAAGCTGGCACCCTTGATCGCCGTCTCAGTATTGAATACTACACAGAGGCCCAGGATGCCTACGGCGAGGCGATCAAGACGTGGGTCGTCCTGGAGACCGTATGGGCTCAGATGACGCCCGTGCGGGGTACGGAGCGCTACGTGTCGCAGCAAGTGAGCGGCGAGGCAGAGATGCGCTTCCGCATCCGCTGGCGGACCGACGTGACCGACAAGATGAGATTGTACTGCGAGAACGTCTACTACAACATCACTGCCGTTCTGGAGATTGGCCGGCGGGAGGGCTTGGAGATCATGGGGAAGGCGTTCGTGCCCTGATGCAAGTAACCTGCACCATCGAGGGCATGGGCCACCTGAAGGCCCAGTTTGAGGAGCTGAGCAACAAGGCCCAGCGAGCCGTCATGCGGAGCGCCCTCAAGCAGACGGGCGCCGTGGTGGTCAAGGCGGCGAAGGCGACTGTGCCCGTGCTGACCGGCAAGCTCAAGAAGTCGATCAAGTCAAGCGTGAGCGTGAAAGAGGGCGGCGCGTCCTATGTCGATATCAGTTGGAGCAAGGATGCGTTTTGGGGGCTGTTCGTCGAGAAGGGTACGAGCAAGAGATCGGCTCATCCCTTCTTGCGCCCGGCGCTGGACGAGAGCCATGCGGCTATCTTGCAGACATTCACCGAGGCCCTGAACCAGCAGATTCAGAAGCAGACAGCGAAGGCGAGGGCGCTCTAATGGCGGACCTGGAGACTGTCTTGCAGACGCGATTGTCGACCTTCGCTGGGTTCACGGCCCTCGTGGGGACGCGGGTCTATCCGCTGAAGCTCCCGCAGAAACCTACGATGCCGGCAGTGACCTATCAGCGCATCGATGGGGTACGGGAGAGCGGGATCGCAAACGAGCACGGCATGGCCCACCCGCGCATCCAGGTCGACTCGTGGGCGTCGAGCTACGGCGGCGCGAAGGCTGTAGCCGAGCAGGTCAGGCAGGCCCTTGAGCGGTGGTCAGATACAACGACAACGCCCGTCATCCTGGATTCATTTATCGACGGCGATACCGACCTGTACGAATCAGACGTGGAACTCTACCGCGTCAGCATGGACTATATCGTATGGTACAGAGAATAAGGAGGAGCAATGGCTCTCTACATTCAGCGTTCCAGGGCATTGCGGATTCACCGACCGGGCAAGCCCGACCTCATGTCGGTGCGGCCCGTCGACCGCAAGGGGAACTATGCGGACACCGCCAAGCCGACGCTCATAGAGCTCGGCCCCGACTGCGCGGTGGACCCGGCACGGCTCTTGAAGATCGGCGCCATCGAACCCTACGTGGCTCCGGTAGCCGAGAAGCCGAAGGGGAAGGAGGCCACCAGTGGCGAAGCAACCAGCTAAGGGGATGGCCGTCTACTTCGATGAGTTTGTCTTCTCAAGCTACTTGAACTCGACGGACCAGACGATCACCCCAGAGACCCCCGTAGTGACCAGCCTGGGCGATGCGGGACCACGCCGCCTTATGGCGAACTATGACGTGTCCCATTCCGATCAGGGGTTCATGGACACGCTAGATGATTCCTATGACGAGCAACTGTTCACGGCGATGGGCGAAGCTGGTGATCACTGTTTGTCCAAGCTGCCTACCGGAATCGCGGAGGCGAGCATCTCCTACGATAGCCTTGTGAAGATCAGCGGGGAGCCGCGCTCGGCTGCGGTCGGCGGCGCTATCCTGCTGAACTTCGATTCTCAGGGATCGGGCGGGATCGTGCGCGGCGTCGTACTCCGCAGCGGCGCAGCGGTAGTGGGGAACGGCGCGGGCCAAAACCTGGGCGCTACCGTGGCGGGGCAAGAACTCGCCGTCATGTTCCGGGTCATCGCTGTTGCGGGAGGCAACATCATCATGCACATCGAAGGCGGCGCTGCGGACCCCCCGGCTGTTGACATCGCCGGCCTGACCACTAGCACGATGACGGTTCCGGGTTGCGAGCGAGTCAGCACAGTAGCCGCGACCAATGCTTGGAAGCGGGTCGTGACTGCAGGGACATTCACATCGGCAACGATTCTCGTCACGATAGGCGTCGTGATGGGAACAGGCTAATCATTAGAATAGCGTAGGAGGGATAATCATGCCGAAGCAACCGGCAAAAAACGCGAATATTATGGTCGACACGGTAGTCATGGAGGACGACATTGACTCGTTCTCCCTGACAGTCACCCCGGAGGTGCCAGTCGTAACGGCCCTCAGCGACGCCGGCCCCCGGCGTGTTGTGGGCAACTACGACTACTCGCTAGACATCAGCGGCGCAAACGACTTCGCGGCAGGGATGAGCGATGCGACGCTCTACAACCTCTGCTCCGACGCGGCGGGCGGGCCGGTGGGCGTTGACCCCACGGGCGCGACCCCTGCAACCGCATCCGATCCGCACTACGACGGCACCTACATGTGCTCCAGCTACAAGATCAGCGGCGCCGTCGGCGGGCGTATCGACTTCGCGGCGACGCTGGTCGGCGCGTCAGCCCTAGTGCGAGCCGTGGCATAGGAGGCTTTGTGAAACCACAAGCGAGGCAAGTACCCTCTGACGACTGCGTAGTGACCATCGACAGCGTTGACTACGCGCTGCACGAGGGCGAGAGCGTGACCGTCGTGCCCGGCTTCTCCGTCGGGGACATCCAGCTTATGCGGCGCTTCTCAGAATTGCGGCCGCAGTTGGACGCCGCGACGAGTCCGGGCGAGCAGATCGGCATCACGGCGGACACCTGCAACGAGATCATCGACGCGCTGAGTAAACGGCTGCTGGCCTGGACCTGGACGGATGACGCCGGGCGTTATCTGCCTCAGCCGCTCGGGAACCCAATGGCGTTCGCGCCCTTGCGTGTCGAGGAGCTCATGTACCTGGCGCTGATCGTCAGGGGGGAATCGCCGGGAAAACGAAAAAACGGTTCGAGGCCCTCGCCGACTTCTTCCTCGGCTACACGTACGTCGAAGCGCCGGGTACGGAAGGCATAGAGCGACGCGGGCCACAGCCGGTAGAGGGCATCATATCCGAAGTCTGCGAGGCGTTCGGCTGCACGCCGGATGTCGCGCTGAGACAGGATTGGGCGCTAGTGACGGCGATACTCGACTACAGGACGGCGGCGGGAGCAGCCCGGTCCTTCAACGACAAGGACGGCTTCAGCATGCTTGAGAAGAACCCGGCGCTGATCGAGAGCCTTGCGCGAATGGCGCGGGCGCAGCGGGGCCAGCCACTAGACGCGCCTGGGGCGGTAGACGAGGGCAAGGAAGTGGCGCGTCGGCACATGATTGAGCAAGAGGGCGAGTAGATGGCGACCTTAGCCGAACTCGTAGTGAAGATTTCGGGCGATACAGCATCCCTGAGCGCGGCGCTGGGACGGGCCGAGAAGCTGATGGGCGGGCTCCAGGGTGCGGCTGGCAAGGTTGGCAGTGCCTTCGGTGGCATGGCCAAGATTGCGGGCGGGTTTGTCATGGCGCAAGGGATCATGTCAGCACCGGGCATCCTCATGTCTGCGGCCCAGGCAGCGGCGGATGAGGAAGCATCCCTAGCACGGCTCCAGAAGGCGGTCGAGAACACCGGCGCTGTCTGGTCGACCTATGGTGGGCAACTCGATGCTGTTGTTGAGGCGGGGATGAAGCGCGGGTTTGACGATGATGCCCAACGCGCCTCCCTATCCCTCCTGATGGCGCAGACGGGCAATGCAGACGAGGCTATGCGCCGTTTCGCGCTTTCCCAGGATGTTGCCCGTGGTGCTGGTATCGACCTGGAGATGGCATCCAGGCTCTTAGGCAAGGTGACTGAGGAGAACGCCAACGTCTTCAAGAGGATGGGTATCAACCTAGAAGCGGGCGCGTCTGAGGCAGAGGCGTTCGCAGCGCTGCAACAGAAGTTCGGCGGGCAGGCGGAAGCCTACGCCAAGTCATCCGCCGGCCAGTTTGAAGTCGCCAAGATTCAGATGGGGGAACTCAAGGAAGATATCGGGGCCGTCCTTCTGCCTGCCCTGGTAAAGCTGGCGGGCACCTTCACCGAGAAGGTCATCCCGGCCCTCCGTGAACTAGCAGCCGAGTGGATACCCAAGATCAAGCAGGCTTTCGCTGATTTCGCCAGCAGTTCGGTATTTGCAACGGCGCAAGTAGGAATCATGACGATCTACGAAGCGGGCAAGGCCCTCGTCGATTTCATCTCAAACAACAAGGTGGCGATGATAGCGACCCTCACCGCGATCGGTGTCGCAATCGCCATCGCCATCGGGCCAGCGAGTCTCGCAATCGCCGCCATCGCGGGGATCATCCTCGCCGTCGGCTATCTTCGCCAGCACTGGGATGACATTCAGGCCAAAACGCTGGAGGTCTGGAACGGTATCAGCGACTTCCTGAATGAGAAGTTCGGCTTCCTGAAGGGCATCTTTGAGACGGCCTTCACCTACTACTACAACATCGCCATGTTCGTCTTCGCGGAGATTAAGAACTACATCGAGACGACGATCAATATCATCCGCGACATTATTGTAGTCGTCATGGCGCTGCTGAAAGGCGACTGGAGCGGTGCCTGGGAAGGCATGAAACAACTCGTGACCGACGTGTGGGAGGGTATCAAGGGCGCAATCATGCCCGCTATCGACCTCATCCGCAACCAGCTTCAGCTTCTCTGGGACGTAACGGAAGGGCTGCGGGGCTTCCTGGCGGACAAGTTTGCCCCTGCGTGGACGGGCTTGTCGTGGGTGTTCGGGGTCGTGCAGAGCATCCTGGGCGATCTACGTGATGCTTTCCAGTGGGTGATCGACAAGGTGTTCGCACTGAAGGACGCGGTGGAGGATGCGCTAGGGCCGCTGGGGGACCTGATCGACAAGGCAGGCGATCTCCTAGGCAAAGCCGGCGATATCGGCGGCGGTCTAAAGAAGGGCCTCGGCTTCGCCTCCGGCGGCGTTACGCCGTACTCAGGGCTCTTCAGTGTAGGCGAACGCGGCCGCGAACTCGTAGCTTTGCCCGGCGGAAGCCGTGTCTACTCCAACACCGAGAGCCGCCAGATGGTCAGCGAAAGCACGCGCATCGGGCATCAGGGTGATACCTACTACGGTCCCGTTACTAACGTGATCCAGGGCGGGAGCGATGAGGACTTCGGGCGTCTGCTGGAGAGGCGGTTCCGATGAGAGGATTATTCGCCGTTAAGAATGCGGCTGCACTCCTCCATGAGCATGTTCCCGACGCGCAATTTGTCGCCGGGGCTTGCTGTCTGGCCGGGGACCGCTGTTTGGGCAGGGAATGGCGTCGAAGTCGGACCAATCTCATCGGGACTTGCATCTATGACTTTCACCGTGTCCTCAGCCGACAATCCCTGGATGCTTCGGCACAATGCAGGTGCGGCAGAGTCGGTCAGGATCACTCGCACTTGGAGCCGCATAGCCGATTCCGTGGTATCAAAGCCCTTCATGTGCAAGACCCTATCCGATTTCGTATTCCCGCCGCCGCACGCCGCCGCTCCCAGCGCAAGTGCGGCTATGAGAACAATCGTCCATTTCATTGTCTCTTCTCCTCTCAGAACCTAACGCGGCGGGGATTAAATGATAACACACTTTGTCAAGGAGCAGCCTGATGGCGCTTTCACCTAGCCTCTTCGATGGCGTAAATATCCTTGCGGCGCCCTACTCGCGCGCGTCATTCGTGCGCGGCGACGGCACCAGCCTGGGACCTGTTTTCGAGCCGACGCCGGTGCAAGTCTCCGGCGCCTTCGGCACGGTTGCGGCCGCACAGCCAGGCGGCAAGTCCTTCCCGCTCTACGTCCAGCTCGTCTCTCCCGTCACCGAAGACAACGTGTCGACGCTCTGTGCGCTGTTTGACCCCGAGAAGACGGCGGACGGCACGCTGGTCTATCTCAAGGCTACCGACGGGAACGCTGTCACGCGGCGCATGGCCGTGGCGATCCGCCAGATCATCCCTGACGAGCAAGCCTTGAGCGCGTTCCGCATCTCACTCTATGCGCCTGATCCGCGCTGGGAGCAAGACAGCGAGCAGACTGACACGCAGGCGGACAAGAACGCTAGCCCCGTCAACTGGACGATCACACCGACCGGCTCGATGCGGACATACCCCACGATCGAGATCACGCCCGATGCGGTCAAGGCCCACGCCAACGGCTATATCGCCCGTATGTTCGTCGTGACGGCGAACAAGGTCTCGCGCACTGTTATGGACTCGCTCGGGTTGGGCTTCCCCGTCGACATCATGAATCACCTATTCGACATGGCGACGCTGACTACCGGCTCAATGCAGGCAGACGGCGATGACCTGCGTGTCTTTGTCGACGGCAAACGCATCAAGAACTTCATCGGCGAGGACAGGTTCTTCGGTCATATCGACGCTGCGACGACGAAGGTCTGGACTAACATAGCCTTCCGCCCCTGCCGCACGGCAACGCTGGACGCCGCCGCGTTCACTGCTATCAGCCCCGCGAACACGGAGAGCATCCACGTCGACAACATGGGCGGTCTAGCGGGCTGGCCCTCTAGCGGCTATCTCCTGCTCGACGACGAGGTGATCTACTACAGCGAGCGGGACAGCGCCTATTTCTACGATATTCGGCGCGCGCAGATGGGCACCGCTGCGGCTGCGCACAACGACGCCATCACGCTCTACTGGGTCGAGCATGAGATACAGGTTCTCTATGACTACACGGCGGCAGCGAACCCGCCCGCGTCGACGGATGTGCAGCCCGTCATCGACCTGGAGAACTCGACGAATGCTTACCACGTCTACCCGGGTCCGTTCATCGACCCCGACAGTCTGCGCACCGGCCAATTCCTGGCGACGTACCGCGAGACTAACGACGTTGCGCCGTACCTGTCGATGGACGATACCGGCGCCGTCATCAAGGTCGTTGATACCGCCCCGAGCGCGGGGAAGCCCGCACGCAACAACCTGGAGCTCTACACGCCGCTTGGCGTCGACACGGCGGCGGCCTCGCTGGAGCAGGACGTGACGGTGCCGAACAATATGCTCGCGCGGGTGTACGGGACGGACACGGACGGCAACGAGAGCCTGCTGGAGGAATGGAACCCCGACACGGATGGCGCGAATGAGCAGATAACGCCTGCGGGTGTGCTGACGCGGCTGCGCTATGAGGGACTGGTGCGGACGGTGACAGGCTTCACGGCGACGGGCGATGCCTATGATGCTGAACTAGCGGGGCCAGCTACAGCGCATCGGGGCTGGGCACCGACCTTCGTCCTGGCGCAGAAGACGGTCGTGTCGGGATTCGTGATTCGTGCCAAGAAGACTGCGGGCGCTACGGGCCATTTCTTCGTGGCCATTCGCGAGGCCAGCGACGCCAGCCCAACTGTCCTAGAAGTCTGGGGATATTACAACGTGGAGACCGCAGCCCTGGGTGTTGCCTACGCAGATGTCAAGTACCTCTTCCCCACTCCTGTAACCCTTGAGGTCGGCACCTATAGCCTTTATATGTACGCCGACACGATAGCTACTGCGTCGGTCTTCCTGAGTGGGATAGCGGGCCACGCTTGGACTTACCCCGTTTGGAAGAATGTCAGTGGCACATGGGGGATAGTTAGCGAACCAGCGTACTCTATCTGGTTCCAGTTGCTCGGCGACGGCTCCGTGTGTCAGCCCGAAGTGCCGGTCGGCTCCGCCGCTATCGCCCAGTACGACAACATCGAGATCACCTGGGATACCCCGCTCTACGTCAAGTTCCAGACAGCCGAAAGCGTCTACGCCTATAGTGGCATTCTGGAGAACCTGACGACGGCGCAGAGTGTCAGCATTTACGCCATCGGCAAGGTCGCGGAGGCGCTAACAATCGACTGCGCTAAGCGCGAAGTCACCGGTGGCGAACTCGGTCTCCCTATCCCGTACTGCGCGGAGTGGAGCGACGAAGGCGCGGGTCTGTATCTGCTTCCTGGCGTCGCTAACTCTATGCGTTGGACGGAGGCCGGCATCGGCACACTGACCTTTGTCACGACCTGGCGCGGGAGGTGGAGCTAGTGCGCGACGTTGTATGGCTCCGCGCGGGCTTCCCGCCTTTCCGCCGTCTCTGCCGCCTCAGCACGGCGAACAATGTTGATCGCTCGTTTCACATCATGGACGCGGGGCAGGCCGTCGTGGAACTCGCCGCCTCCGACCCCGATATCGCCGAAGTCACCGAGGGGCGCATAGTAGAGATTCAGGGCTACCGGCGAATTAAGTGTGGGATTCCTGAGAACGAGGTGGCAGTCGCGGGTTCCTACGTTTGCTTTAGCGATGGCACAAAGCGCCACCGTGCACAAGCCTTTCGGACACCGCGTACTGGCGGCGGCCAGTTCACGGCGGTCAGCCTGTCGCTCTTGAAAGTCCTCGCGCCAACCGGCACGCTGCATCTGCATCTCTACTCGAACGCTGTGGCGACGGATAAGCCGGATACTGCACTCGCTACCAGTACGAATACGATCAACTGCGCCGACCTCACAACCTCAGCAGAGTGGTACAGCTTCACCTTTGCCCCATTTCCCCTATCGTCGAACACCACTTACCACTGGGTTCTCGACGTAGATGATGCTGTTCAGGATAACGCCAATTACGTCCGCGTCGCTTACAGCCTAGCTGGCTACAACTTCAGCGGCAATCGGGCCTATAGCGCGGATAAGATCACTTGGTCTTCTTCTTCGACCAATGACTTCCTCTGCCGCTTCATCTGTGACTGGTATCGAGAGGTGCAGGCGGTAGCACCGTGGATCGGCTGGATAGATCAACTCGGCGATGAAGATGATACGGGCGTCGTCACCGTGGACTGCGTAGACGCCGCAACGAAACTCGGCGAACGGCACTCGGGTCTCACTACGGCTCGCAGCGGTTGCGCCGGCGGGATCGCGCGCGACCTCCTGTACGAATGCAACTCCCGCAACGGCCTCGGCATCATCTGGGACCCGAACTCTGAGGTCGGTATGCCCGTCGCCAACATTGACGTGTCCGGCTCCTCCGTACTCGACGCCCTAAACAAACTCGCCGACGCGACGGGCGATGAATGGTGGTTTGAGTACGTCATCGCGCCGGACCAGCTCAAGATTATGCTCCACTGGGGCTGGCAACAGGGCTTTGACCTCTCCGGCCGCGTATGCCTACGTGACGGCTACGGCATCAGCAGTTTCGGCTACTCCCGCGACGCGATAGAAGAGGCGGAGTCTGTCCTTGTCGTCGGCAGCGGCGGGACGATGAACGAGCGCCCGGGCGTCGTGCGCGCTGTCAATCAGCCCGAACGTGCGGCCCTGTCGGGGGTGCCCGTTCAGGGTGCGAGCCAGACGCAGCGGCTGCGACAGGTCTCCGAACCGGCGCTGGCGGCAGAGCGCGTCATTGTGGCGCCCCGCGAGAGCGATATCGGCGTGCTGGCACGGATAGCCGAGCGCGATCTTGAAGCCACGTGGGGAGCACTGGAAACCGTCTCGATGACGATCAATGAAAATGTGGACTGGGCGACGGTGCCCGTAGGGAGCATCGTGCGAGTAATCCACGATACGGCATGGGGCACGCTCGACCGGCATATCCGTGTCATGGAGATGCAGCCGGGCGATGGTATCTGCGACCTGGCAGTGCAGGTGCTCAATGACTAGGCGGAAACTCATCGGGCAATCGAAGCAGCGGCGGGGTCTCGGCTATCTACGGGGCAGTCTCGCCAAAGTCGATGAGCTGGAACGGGCGCCACAGGGCATCACCGCTACGGCAGGAACCGCCTCAATCATCGTGAAGATAGGCAATCGGCGTTACCGAGTTTCGGCCACGCGCCTAGATTGAATAGCTGAAAGGCATGGAGGAGTGAGAAGAGACGCAACGGTTTTCGCAGTTCCAGCGCAGGCGTTCTCACGAGCCCCGAACGAGAACATCCAGCATCATTGTCCACTCTGTGACAAGACATTGGGTTGGGACGAGTTTCAGGCCCACGCGACCGCTTGCATAGCAGCGCACCCTGAAGCGGTGCGCGAGATTGAGGAGAGGTAAGAAATGGCTGTAACAGCATTCTGGTACGCTAAGGGATTTCTTGCAGCGTTCAACAAGGAGACGGACTGGGCGGCGGACGCCATCAAGGTTGCTCTGACCACATCGACCTACACACCGAACCAGGATACCCACGACTACTTCAGCGACGTGACCAACGAAGTCTCGGGTACTGGGTACACGGCTGGCGGGGCGACGCTTGGGACACCGACCATCGCCAGCACCCTGAACGTGATCAAGTTGGATGGGGTCGATACCGTCTGGACAACCTCGACGATCACGGCACGGCGAGCAGTGGTCTACGACTCGACGCCTGGCACTGCGGGGACTAATCCGTTGCTGTTCTGGGTAGACTTCGGTGTGGACGAGGTGAGCACCGCCGGCGACTTCACAATCACCTGGCACGCCAACGGGATGGCAACGATCACCGCGACAGACGCAACGGGGTATCCGTAAGCCCAAGGGGTAGACGATGGCGAACCCAGCGTCCGATATTCGGGCGGAAGTCCTTGCACGCCATCCCGATGCCGTTCTCATCGAGCGTGGCCTGAGTCATCTCCGGCACCAGCTCCCTGACCTCGACGGTAGGCAGCGCTTTGTTCTGAATGCCGTCATCGGGGCGCTGCACTACAAGGACGACAAGGCAGAGTGGCAGGAGATAGATGATGCCCTTGAGGACGACGGCGCTGAGGGGTTCAGCGTCCGCACGGGACACACCGGGCACCTGCTACGGATGGCGGCGGACGGCAAACGTCGCCTCTACCCGAACCGTTACGACCTCACTCGCTATGTGGAGTTCTCCGCCCTACCGAGCGTGGGGACTCCGCAGCGGGGCGAGAACTACCTGGCATGGGACAGGCCCCACTTCGCCGTCAAGATGTTCTCCGGCGGCACCTGCGTCAAGTTCCTCTTCCTTCTCAAGGATGCGTCGGCTCCCACCAGCGTCAGCTTCAATGTTACCCTGGTCGGCCTGACACGGCAGGGGCGCTTCCTGCTGGCGGACGGCGTGCCCGTGGCGGAGATGCGCCTGCCGACCGCTGTTGACGCGGCAGGGACGGAACGCGACTGCACCTTCACCCTCAGTACGGGGAAGGTAACGATCAGCCTCGATACCACCGGCCTCGCCTTCCCCATCGAGATCGACCCGACGGTGGACGTGCAGGTCGGGGCAAGTGGCGATGATGGATACAGATATTCCACCTCCTACTTCAACGTGGTCGCCACCTCCATGACTGTAGGTTACAGCGGCAGCGCCCGTCGCGGTTTCTATCGCTGGACTGGTGTAACACTCGCAGGGACGATTGATGTCTCCTACGTCCAGGTTTACCCCGGCAGTGCCGCAACTGGGATTCCCCAGCTAAAGATAAGAGGTGTTGACGAAGATAACCCAGCAGCACCAACAACTTATCAGCAATTCGACGCTGACCCCTTAACCGCTCACGGAATCGATTGGGATGGTGCTTGGACTGAGAACCAATGGGCTCAGTCCCCTTCCCTGAACGACATCTTCCAAGAGTTGGTAGGCTCCTACACCATCTCCAACGATGCCGTCATGCTCCAGATAAACGACGATGGGGGGGTCGATAACAACTACCAGACGGTACGCACCTGGGACTACAACACTCACGGGTACGGCGCGAAACTCCACATCGAATACTCGGTCGGCGGCGGCGCGACGGTTCTTGCGGTTACGGCTCAGGCTACAGCCGAAGCCCTGCTGCCCACGATTACAACCGTCCGCAGCCCAACGATATTGGCCGTCACCGCAGAGGCTACCGCCGAAGCGCCGCTCCCGACGATAGGGATATTCAAGACCGTCTTAGCCGTGACAGCCCTAGCGGTGGCAAGTGCCCTACTACCTACTATAGCCGCAGTCCGCAGCCCAACCGTCGCGGCCGTGACGGCGGAGGCGGCGGCGGCGGCTCCACTGCCGACCATCACTGCTGGCACCGGCACCACCGTTTTGGCCGTCACCGCAGAGGCTACGGCAGACGCCCTGCTGCCGGCCGTAAGTACCATCCGTAGCCCGACCGTCTTAGCGCTCACGGCTGAGGCAACAGCCTTGGCTCCCGCGCCGACGATCACTGTTGGAGTTACCGCAACAATCCTTGCCGTGACAGCAGAGGCAACGGCGGATGCCTTGTTGGCCACAGTAGCAACTATCCGTAGCCCCACGGTTCTGGCGGTTACGGCAACGGCCACGGCAGACGCCCCACTCCCCACGATCACCGCTATCAGGAACCCGACGGTTCTGGCAGTGACAGCAGAGGCGACGGCAACATGCCCCCTACCTACGGTTACAGCTATTAGAAACCCCACCATCCTTGCAGTCACGGCCGAAGCCGCGGCTGCTTGCCCGGTCCCTACCGTAGCCGCTATCCGCAGCCCAATGATCCTTGCGGTTACAGCGATTGCAACCGCTATGGCCCCGGCGCCGACTATCACTGCCGGCGGGCTGGGGGTTGTCCTGGCAGTTCCGGCCGAGGCGATGGCGGCGGCTCTGTTGCCCGCAATCAGCACTGAATTGCCGAGCCTTCTTTCACTGTCCGCATCGTATGAGCCGACCCTTTCGCTCTCGGCATCACAGGAATCATCTATCGCGCTGTCCGCATCGTATGAGCCGACCCTTTCGCTCTCGGCATCACAGGAATCATCTATCGCGCTGTCCGCATCGTATGAGCCGCAACTAGATTTGGAGGCGAGCTATGGCTGAGAATCAAGACATTTCGATGTTCAGGGGAGAAGACAAGATTCTCGAATGTACCCTGATACCCGTTACGAATATCGCGGGCTGGACGCTTGCCTTCACCCTACGGTCGACGCCGGAAAGCACGGATGCGTTGATCGAGAAGACCACGGGTGCGGGCATCACCATCACGGTGCCGGCGACCGGTGTCTTTCAGGTAGCCCTGGCCGATACCGACACGGCAGCCGCCCTCCAACCAGGGAGGTACTACTACGACTGCAAGCGGACGAATGCAGGCCTTGAGACGATCCTGGTCTACGGCATCCTAGAACTCTTGGCGGAGGTGACGCGATGATGGGGCAAGACGACTTAGCGAACGCTTGGCGCTGGAGCGCCTGCGAATACAGTATCCCGACGGGAAGGAGGATCAAGGAGTGAATACCGTGATGTTGAGGTTATTGATCACTGGGGCCTTCGCGCTCATAGCACTGGGC
>Ga0315284_10002891_pt1 | contig 24468 bp, 19 predicted proteins | sample YL17G09_16_MG_FD_203696 | JGI IMG/M metagenome (GOLD analysis project Ga0315284, IMG submission 203696) | Sediment microbial communities from Yellowstone Lake, YNP, Wyoming, USA - YL17G09_16 | ecosystem: Environmental > Aquatic > Freshwater > Lake > Sediment | place: USA: Wyoming | collected...
CGCGGTAACGGGCGGCGGGAAGAATCTGATCCTGACCGGTTCCGGGCTTTTGACGCTGGGCGACGCATTCACGACGGTGAACAACCTGACGGTGAACGGGGCGGGGACGACGACGATCGGGACGGCGGCCATCGCGACCAATGGCTTCCAGAACTACGGGAACGCGGTGACGCTGGGCGTGGACACGACGTTGACGGGCAGCCCGATCACGTTCGGGAGCACGGTGAATGGGCCGTTCAATTTGACGGTCAACGGTGCAGTGAACCTGAATGGCGGATCGGTGACGACGACGGGAAAAGCGCAGCAGTACAGTGGTCAAGTAACGCTGGGGGCATCGGCGAACCTGACGGGCACGACGGTGACGTTCCTGGACAAGGTGGTGGGAAGCGGGAATGGTCTGACGGTGACGGGGAACGCGGTATTCGGGGATGCGGCGGCGGACACGGTGACGGGTCTGAGCGTGCTACACGTGACGGGGACGAGCGGGATCAACACGAACACGGTGACCTCGGCTGGGGCGCAGGACTATGACGGCGCGGTGACGCTGGGCGTGGACACGACGTTGACGGGCAGCCCGATCACGTTTGGGAGCACGGTGAATGGGACGGGAGTGGGGACGGAGAGCCTGGCGGTAGTTGGGAACGTGGTGTTTGGCGGCGCGGTGGGCAATGGGAAGGCGTTGCAGTTCCTGACGGTGAACGGGACGAGCGGGATCAATGGCGGTTCGGTGGCCACAAGCAACGCGGCGGTTCCGGGGGACGGGTATCAGCAGTACAGTGGTCTGGTGACGCTGGGGGCGGACACGACGCTTAGCGGTGCGGCGTTGACGCTGGGCGCGGTAACGGGCGGCGGGAAGAATCTGATCCTGACCGGTTCCGGGCTGTTGACGCTGGGCGACGCATTCACGACGGTGAACAACCTGACGGTGAATGGGGCGGGGACGACGACGATCGGGACGGCGGCCATCGCGACCGATGGCTTCCAGAACTACGGGAACGCGGTGACGCTGAGCCAGGACACGACGTTGAACGGGTCGGCGGTGAAGTTCGTGTCGACGGTGGATGGCGGATCCGCTCTGACGGTGAATGCCACCGGGATGACTACGTTCACTGAGGCGGTCGGCAAGAAGACGGCGCTGTTGCGCCTGCTGACGGATGCTGCCGGCACGACGGTGATCAAGGGTGGATCGATCACGACGAAGAAAGAACAGGAATATGGCGACGCCGTTGTTCTGACACAGGATACCACGCTGAGCGGGTCGATCGTTGAGTTCAGATCGACCGCGGATGGCACAGTGGCCGGGGCGGAGAGCCTGACGTTGCGCGGGAACACCACGCTGGATAAAGCCGTGGGGAGCGCGACGCCCCTGAAGTTCCTGGAGGTGAGCGGCGCGACGAGGATTAGTGGAGGATCGGTCAGGACGGGCGGGCATCAGATGTATCGCGGAACCGTGACCCTTGGAGCAGATGCGACGCTGAGCAGCAAGGACGCGGATATCACGATTGTGGGAGACGTGACTGATCAGGCGGGGGGGAGCAGCCTTGTCATGGAGGCGATGAAGATCACCGTATCGAACATGGACGTCGGTGGGAATATCGAGTTCCACGCCGACACGACGGTCAAGGACGATCTGGCTGCCGGCCTGATCACGCTGCAGGGCAAGCAGATCAAGGCAGGTGGCAGTATCAAGCTGGGCGAGGCGCTGTCAGCGATCCCGGCGAATGTGACGATCGTTGCCGAAGTGCCCAAGGGCGCCACGTATCTTATTGAGGGCAACAGCGTCGAAATGGGCACATACCAGAAACTCGCCGCTGTCGGCACTTTAAACGAGCAAAAGGATGGCCGGATCGACGGCGGCGGCCTGGAAATCAACGCCTCCACGACGGCGACGATCGGAGATCTCGTCGCGATGGAGAATGTGACCGTCCGCGCCAATGAGATCCGGCTGATGCTGCGGCCGAAAGGGCCTTTGTACTTTGCACAGGGCGACGGAATCCAGAAGGACGCTGATCTTGGCGTGGATTTCGTGGCGGGCGGCATCCTGACGTTTGATGGCAGAGTGTCCACTGCGGGTGATACTGGTTCAAAAGGTTTCACAGTGCCGCGTTTTGGCGACTCCATCGGTGCTGGTTCCGCGGCGAGCGCCGCCAAAGGCACGGGCTACAAGCTCAGCAGTGCCGCCCTGGCATACCTCAAGACCGGCCTGACCAAGTCCAGCCCGTTTGATGTCCAACCCGAGGGTCCCGCAAACGTCAACATCGCTTCGGTGATCGCCGGTGCTGTGCCACACGCGGAGCCGGTCACGATGCAGTCCGGCAGCATCGCCAGTGACGCCAGCCGGCTGCTCGAGCAGATCGGCATCAAGGTCCGGGAGCTGGCGGCGGCGAACGTGATCGAGTACCTGACCACCGGTGTCAAGCGGATAGATGACACCCCCGGCGGCACGGGCTCAAAGGCGATCGAAGCGGTCACCGCAGACCGTCTGGCCGCCGATGTCGTGGAGGAGTTCCTGGACAAGTACAAGGAAATATTCCTGGGCATCACCGACGCGGACAGCAAGGCAGAGGACCAGAAGCCGAAGATCCGCGCTGCGATGGAGCAGGCGGTGCGGGCGTACGACCCCGATCGTAGCAAGGAGAAACTGGGCACCGAGTTCAGGGTCTTTGTCGAACAGAAGGAGGAACTTAGCGATGCTGCGACGTACCTCAACTCGCTGCGGGATCTGTTTAACAGCCTGCAGGCCCTGGGCCTGTCGCCGGCGGAAACAAAGAAAGTTGACGCGATCCTGCTGAGCGATATAAAGCCTCAGGCCGTGCGGGTGGAAGAACTGAAGGCCGCCATCATGAGCGGCAGCCCGAAGCCTTGAAACGCGGGAGGCCAGACTATGAACCAGGTGCCGCGGCCGGAGAGGCGGGGCGGGAAGGCACCCGGGGCTCCTTCGTCGGCAACTCCGGGCGAGACCCGGCAGGCGGTGGTGGAGCGGGTCATCCAGGAGGCGCTGCTCCCGCCGGGCGCGGATTGCTGGTCGGAGGAGGATCGGGCCGTGATCCGCGTAGCCCGGCGATACCGCGGGAAGCCGTTCGGCTTGAACCCGGTGGCAGTCGAACTGGTCCTGGAGGTGGCGTGTGCGTTCTTCCGCGTGAGAGAAGGAGACAGGGACCGCTGGCGCGGCCTATCCGAGGCCGTCGCGGCGACGCTTTGTGAAGATCCGGTTTGTCACAGCCGGCTCGAATCCCTGTGGCAGCGGTTCTGCGAGTCCGATGATGGGTGAAGCCGAGAAATCTTCGACCACAGGCGGTGGCACGGTCACGTTGCGGGCGGCCAGGGCTTCCCAGGATCTGATCGAGACCCACCAGGGGATCGTGAAGTCGCTGGCCTGGAAGATTCATCGCAAGCTGCCGCCGCACGTGGACTTGGACGACCTGGTCGCCTATGGGCAGGTCGGGCTGGCGCAGGCGGCGCGGGATTTCGATCCCTCTCGCGGCGGCCAGTTCACGACCTACGCATATTACCGGATCCGAGGGGCCATTTTCGACGGGCTGTCGAAGATGTCCTGGTTCAGCCGGTGGGAGTACCACGCGGCACGATACGAGCAGCGGGCCAGCGAATTGCTGGAGGTTCAGAGTGCGGCAGACGATGACTCGGCGGCGCGCAGGGAGGACGGTGTGCGGTGGCTGAGCGAGACGGTCGCCACGTTTTCGATCGCCTATTTGGCCAGCGACGAGGCATTGTCGAGGACGATGGCCAACCCGGCGATGACGGACTGCGCAGAGCCTTCCCAGCGGGCCATCGATCGTGAGATCTGCCAAAAGCTCATGGAACTGATCGACGGGTTGCCGGCGGAAGCGGGGACGCTGATCCGGGCGGCCTATTTCGAGGGCGTGACCCTGACCGAAGCCGGACGACGTATAGGGGTTAGCAAGGCCTGGGCCAGCCGGTTGCACGCCCGGACCCTGAAGCGGTTGGCGCATGCACTACGCCTGCTGGGTGTTGGAGACGAATGAGGAGTCGGCCAAGAGGAATTGTCTTGCTGCGATCGCTGCCGGCCGGTACAGTGGCAATCGCTAGCCGTGCAGCAAATGCGTGGGTGTGGCTGTTCTGTAAAATCGATCCTGAGTGACTGGTGTCCATGGCAAATCCAGAAGTATTGAATTTCGCGTCGATACTGGCCCCGATTCCCGGGGCGGCTCGTTGCGGGACGGACCTGCGCCAGGACACCTCGCCAACCTCCCCCTACGAGGAACTGCGGGACTTGCGGAGAAAGAACCGCGAGATGGAGCGCAAGCTGGAGGTTCCCGCCGAGGGGGAGTCAGGCGCGGATTCCTTCACGCAGCCTGATTGGCGTGCCGTCATCGAGAAGGCGACGCGAGTGCTCTGCGAGAAGTCCAAGGATCTGGATGTTGTGGCGTGGTTGATCGAAGGGCTGGTCCGGATGCACGGGTTCACGGGACTGCGCGACGGCTTGCGGCTGGCGCGGGAACTGATCGAACAATACTGGGATGAGTTGTACCCCTCGCGCGATAGTGCGGGGGCCGACAAACGCTTGGCGAACCTGGCCGGCCTGAACAGGTCTCTGCCCACGGTTCTTAGGGTCGTGCCCATGGCCGCGGCTGGGGAAGACACGCGGCTGGGCTGGTTCCACTACCAGCAGGCCGTGCGGTTCGAGCGAATCACCGACCCCGACCAGAAGCGCCGCCAGCAGGAGGACGGCGGTGTCTGCACGGATGTATTCATGCGGGCGGTCCAGGGGACGCCGGCCGCCTTCTACCGGGATCTCGTGGCCGACCTGCAGGGCTCACAGGATGAGATGACGCGGCTCGGCGGATTGCTGGAGACGAAATGCGGCAGTGACGCCGAGGGGAGGCCGCTGGCCCCCGCCCTGACCCAACTCCGCGATTCGCTGGAAGAGTGTCTCGATTTGGTCAAGTCAATCGCGAAAGACAAGCTGGCCGTCAGCACTTCCCCGCAGGCCCTGCCGCACCCTGTGACGGGCTCGCGTCAGGGACCATCGATGCCTCCGGACGGGGCCGGCTGCCTCGGTAACCGCGAGGATGCGATCAGGAGTCTCCAGCAGATCGCGGCGTTCTTTCGGCAGAACGAGCCGCACAGTCCCATCGGCTACGCGCTGGAGCAAGTGGTGCGTTGGGGCCATATGGAATTGCCGGCCCTCCTCGTGGAGATGATCCCCGATGGATCCGGCCGCGAGCGCTTCGAGTGGCTGGGCATCCGGGTGAAGCCGGCCGCGGCGGAGAGCGAGAAAGAAAGTCAATCCTAGCCGTCGGCATAACGACAATCGTTTGCGGAACGCCGACGGGTTTCGTGGAATGAGAGGCGAATTATGGCTGAATCGTATCAGGAAAAGCTGAAGCGGGTCCGCCCGCCCAGGGTGAAGATCAGTTACGAAGTGGAAACCGAAGGTGCCGTGGTCCAGAAGGAGTTGCCATTCGTGGTCGGTGTGATCGGGGACTTCTCGGGAAACCCCGCCGAGCCGCTCAAACCCCTCGGCGAGCGCAAGTTTGTCGAGATCAACCGCGACAACTTCGACAGCGTGATGGCCAAAATGACTCCCGGGGTCAACCTTCGCGTCGCCAACACCCTGAAGAACGACGGCACCGAATTGGGGGTCGAGCTGAGTTTCCGCTCGATGGCGGACTTCGAGCCGGCCAATGTTGCCAGGCAGGTCGAGCCGCTGCGTAGGCTCCTGGAGATGCGGGAAAAGCTGCGAGACCTCCAGGCGAAGGTGGACGTCTCGGGGAACCTGGAGCAGGTTCTGGAAAAGACCCTCGAAACGACCGAAGGGCGCGACAAGCTCAAAGAACTGATGAAGGACCAGGGCGAGGGAAAGGACGGTAAGTGACCATGGCAGAGGCAAAAAAGGAACAGACATCGGCTGTCGCCCAGACCCAATCCGCCTCACGGAGCTTGTTGGACGAGGCTATCATAGCGACTCCCCAGACCTCGCCGGACCGGGTGAAGGAGATGATGGAAGCCTTGGCTGATGCGGCTCTTAAGGGCATTGCCACATGGGACAAGAACGTTAACCGCACGCTGAAGAAAGCCATTGCCGCCGTTGACGAGATGTTATCTAAGCAACTGGCGGTCATCATGCACGCGCCGGAGTTCCAGAAGCTGGAAGGCACCTGGCGCGGCTTTCGGTACCTTGTCTATAACAGCGAGACGAGTAGCCAGCTCAAGATCAAGGTCCTTAACGTCTCGAAGCAGGACTTGGCCAAGGACCTGGAAAAGGCCGAAGAGTTCGACCAGAGTCAGATGTTCAAGAAGCTCTACGAGGACCAGTACGGGATGTTCGGCGGCGAGCCATACGGGGCGCTGGTCGGCGACTACGAGTTCACCAACCACCCGGAGGATATCGAGGTGCTGACCAAGATGTCCGGGATCGCCGCCGGGGCATTCTGCCCGTTCATTTCCGCCGCCTCGCCGAAGATGTTCGGCATGAAGTCGTACACCGAACTGGCCAAGCCTCGCGATATGGAACAGATCTTCCAGTCAAAGGAGTATACTAAGTGGCGGTCGTTCCGCGACTCGGATGACTCCCGGTTCGTCACGCTGGTCATGCCACGTGTCATAGCCCGCGATCCCTACGGCGCCAACAGCAAGCATGTGGAGGAGTTCAACTTCGAGGAAACGGAGTTGGATGCCTCGGGCCAATCCAAGCCGGTGCCTCATGATCACTACTGCTGGATGAACGCCGCATACGCGATGGTGCAGCGACTCACCACGGCCTATTCGCTCTACGGCTGGTGCACCGCCATCCGTGGCGCCGAGGGCGGCGGGAAAGTCGAGGGGCTGCCCCTTCACACGTTCCTGACCGAAGACGGCGACCTGGACTTGAAGTGCCCGACCGAAATCGCGTTGACCGAGCGGCGCGAGGGCGAGCTGAGCAAGTTGGGCTTCCTGCCTCTCTGCCACTATAAGAACACGGACTACGCTGTGTTTGTCGGGGCGCAGACGACGCAGAAGCCGAAGAAGTACGACAACACCAATGCCACCGACAACGCGCAGATCTCAGCGCGGCTGCCGTACATCATGGCCATGTCTCGGATTGCCCACTTCCTCAAGGTGATCGCCCGGGACAAGATCGGCTCATTCATGGAGGCCAGCGACTGCCAGGACTTCATGAGGCGCTGGATCGCGACCTATGTGAATGCCGACGCGAAGCCCACGCCTGAGATGAAAGCCCGATATCCGCTGGCCGAGGCGAGGATCGATGTCCACGAGATTCCCGGCTCACCCGGATCGTACAACGCAGTGGCGTGGCTGAGACCTTGGCTGCAGATGGAGGAGTTATCAACCTCTCTGCGGCTGGTGGCGAAACTGCCGGCCGCGGCCAAGTGAGCCGGCAGCTGCGGTGGCAAAGAGCGATCCATTACGGGAGGTCGGGTCTGTTATGTCCAGGCTGGATGAAAGCAAGACGGCGGTGCATGTGCTGACCCAGCCGGCGGCGACCGGGCCGGGTGCCGTCGAGGCTTCCGATCCGGACCTTGCTCCTGCGGACAGCAATCTGCTCGGCCAAGTCATCCAAGCGGCCTTCGGCCAGCCGGACCTGTGGGCGACGATGCTGACCGAGATCGCGCGGCTTGGCGTGGCACCGGCGGGATGGGCAGCCCCGATTCCTGGGGGAGAATGTCGCTTTGCCCAGGCGATATCTTGCTTCCTGGGCCGCCAGATCGCCACTCTCGACGCGATGATCAGCCGTCAGCTTAACGCCATCCTGCACCACGAGTGTTTTCAGCGTCTGGAGGCCTCGTGGCGCGGGCTGCGGTTCCTGGTTCAGCAGGCCTATCGCGAAGAGAATGTCCGCATTCGGGTCCTGAACGTGGCTTGGAAGGAACTTAAGAAGGACCTGGCCGAGGCGGAAACGATCGAGTTTGACCAGACACACTTCTTCCGGCTGGTCTACAGCGAAGAATTCGGCACCTCCGGGGGCATTCCATTCAGCGTGCTCATCGGCGACTACTTTGTCGGAGCTTCCGGCGAAGACCACCGGGACGATGTGAATGTGCTCCAGCAGATAGCGCAGGTGGCGGCGGCGGCGTTTTCGCCGTTCATCGCCGCGGCAGACCCGCATCTGCTCGGGCTGGAAGACGTTACGCAGCTCGAACGCCCCGTCGATGCCGCAGGTCTGGAGCCGAAGGCAAGAGGTTGGCAGACGCTGCGAGCCAGCGATGACTCTCGCTTCGTGGGCCTCACCTTGCCTCGCATCCTGATGCGCCTGCCCTATGCCAACGACGGTTCGCGGGCGGATGGTTTCTGCTTCCACGAGGAGACTGATGGCCGATCGAGCTACCTCTGGGGCAGCGCTGCGTGGTCCTTCGGCGGCGTGCTGATCCGAGCCTTTGGCCAGTGCGGATGGCTGGCTGACATCCGCGGCTTCGATCGCGATGTCCTGGGGCAAGGTTTGGTGAGCAGCCTGACCGTTCCCGCATTGCCCACCGATCTGCCCAACGTCACCGTGCGCTTCCCTGTGGAAACCGCGATCGGGGATCTGCGCGAGAAGGACTTGGCCGATCTCGGGTTCATCCCCCTCTGCCACTGCATGGACACCGAGTTCTGCGTCTTCTACAGCAACCAGTCTGTGCAGAAGCCGAAGCTCTACGACAAGCCGATAGCCACGGCCAACGCGCGGATCTCGGTGATGCTGCAGTACATCCTGTGTGCATCGCGGTTCGCCCACTACCTTAAGGTGCTGGCGCGCGACAAGGTGGGCGCGTTTTCCGAAGCGACAGAGCTAGAGAGTTTCCTGAACAACTGGCTGATCAACTACGTGGCCGCCGGACAGCCCACCCGCGAATCGCGAGCGCGTTTTCCCCTGCGCGAGGCGGCTGTGCGCGTGCGCGAGATGCCGGGCAAGGCCGGCAGTTACAGTTGCGTCATACATCTGCTGCCGCATTCGCAGCTGGATGCGCTGACGGCGAGCATTTCGCTGAAGACTGAGTTGGCGCCGGCGATCTGACCGCGATGGCCTTTCACGGAGAACCAATGACAGCGGCAGAACAACACTATCGGAGCGGCTCGCTCAAGGACGCGATCGCAGCGGCAACCGAGGCGGTCCGCTCCGCGCCCACCGACGTGGCCGCCCGCTCCTTTCTCGGCGAGATGCTGTGCTTTGCGGGCGACCTGGCCCGGGCTGACCTCCAGCTGGACGCCGTGAGTCAGCAGGATCCAAGGACGGCGGTGGGGGTCGCCCTCTTCCGGCAGCTCGTCCGCGCGGAGAGGGCGAGACAGGATTTCTTTGCCCAGGGGCGGCTGCCGGAGTTCCTCGCAACGCCCTCGCCCGGGATTCGGCTCCGCTTGGAGGCATCCATCCGCGTGCGTGAGGGTGCCCTCGCTGAAGCAGCCGCCCTGCTGGAACAAGCCGAAGCCCAGCGCCCCCACATTTCCGGGACTTGCAACGGACAGAGCTTCGGTGACTTCCGCGACCTCGACGACCTGCTGGCGCCGGTGCTGGAGGTGCTGACCGCCAACGGGAAGTACTACTGGGTGCCGTTCGAGCAGGTCGAGTTGGTCGAGTTCGATCCCCCGCGGCATGCCCGCGATTTCCTGTGGCGGCCGGCCCGCCTTTCCCTCCGTGGTGCGGCCGCGGGACAGGTTTATGTCGCCATGCTCTATGCCGGTTCGCACGCGGAGGCCGACGAGCAGGTGCGGCTTGGCCGCGCCACCGAGTGGCATGGCGGCGACGGCACGCCCGTCCGCGGCGCGGGCCATCGCATCTGTCTCGTCGGCGAGCAGGATATGTCCCTGGTTGAGATCAACACGGTTCGTTTAGACGCGACGGCCGCGACATCCTGAGGTCCCCGTGCCCCTGACCGAACCTAATCTTTCGCTCCTGCCCTCGCTCCTGGATCGGCTGACCGACCAGCCTTCCGGCTCCCGGGACGACGCGGGCGCATCCGGCGGCCAGAACCTGCGGGAGTTGAAGGAATCCCTCCGGCGGGACTTGGAGAACCTGCTCAATACGCGCTGGCGTTGCGTGTCGCCGCTGCCCGACCCGCAACGGGGGACTTCCGTGGACCCGGAACTGGAAACCTCCCTTGTCAACTACGGCGTCCCCGACTGCTCCAGCGCGAATCTCGATATCGAGGCCAATCGCGAAGCGTTCCGGCGGCTGCTACAGAGCATCATCCGCCGCTACGAACCGCGCCTTGCGGAATCGCGCGTCAGCTTCCTCGAGGGAGACGAGGCCGTCACCCGCACGCTGCGGTTCCGCATCGATGGTGTCCTCAAGGTCCGGCCGAACCCCGAGCTGGTCGCGTATTCCTCGACGCTTGAGCCTGCCAACGGGATCTTCCGGGTGAAGGGAGAGGCCCGATGAGCGACGACCTGCTGCAATACTACAAGCAGGAGCTGAGCTTCATCCGGCGACTGGCCGGGCAGTTTGCCCAGGAGAATCCCCGCGTTGCCGAGCGGTTGCGCCTCAGCCCCGAGGCCTGCCAGGACCCCCATGCTGAACGCCTGATCGAGGCGTTCGCGTTCCTGACGGCGCGCATTCGCCGCAAGCTGGACGATGAGTTCCCGGAGATCGCCGAGGCGATGCTGGGCGCGTTGTACCCCCATTACCTGGCGCCTTGGCCATCCATGGCTGTCGCGCAGTTCGAGCTGAACCGGGGGCAGGCGGACTTGGCCGAGGGGTATCCGATCGATGCCGGGTCGCTGCTGGGTTCGAGCCCGAATAGCGACGGGGACTCCTGCTGCTTCAGGACCTGCTATCCCACCACGGTGTGGCCCATCGAGGTGGTGCGAGCCGAGCTGGCTCGGTTGGGCCTGCCGCCGCCGGGTCTGCCATCGGCATGTGCCGCGATGTTGGCCATCGACCTGCGCTGCTTCAGCGAGGAGATGACCTTTGCCAAGCTGCGGATGCCAAGCCTCCGGTTTTTCCTGCACGGCCAGGCCCCGTATGCCTTCGCACTCTACGAGCTGATCTTCAACAACACTCTCCAGGTGGCCTTGGCGCGATCGGGCGGCGACACCAGGCCCGTTGTCCTGGACAGTCGCGTTCTCCACCCCGTCGGATTCGGCCTCAGCGAGGGCCTGGTGCCGTGCCCGGCTCGCTCGTTCCCGGGTTACCGGCTCTTGTCGGAGTATTTTGCATTTCCGCAGAAGTTTTTGTTCGTGGACATTGCCCTGCCCGAGCCGGCTCTTCTCCAGGGGTTCGGAAACACGCTCCAGGTCCGGCTCTACCACGACCGCTCCTCGACCGACCTGGAAACGAACATCTCCGGCGAGACATTCCGTCTCGGATGCACGCCGATCGTCAACCTGTTCAAGAAGAAAGCCGAGCCGATCAAGTTGACCCATCGCGAGCCTGAATACCGGGTCGTCCCGGACAATCGGGGGCCGGCGGTTTTCGAGGTCTACTCGATCGATTCGGTGACGGCCACGTCCCCCGACGGTCGGGAAGTGGAGTACCTCCCGTTCTACTCGGTCTCGCACGCCAGCGATCGTCGGCGGGCATTCTGGCACGCATCGCGCCGGACCGCCCTCCGTGAGGATGGGGCGATGGACCTGGGCACTGAGATATTCCTGGCGCTGGTCGACTTGGACTCGCCGCCACTCTCCGGAGAGTGGGTACTGGACGTGCAGACCACGTGCCTCAATCGCGACCTGCTGAGCCGTTCTCCGTTCGGCGGGGGGCGGCCGGGATTCCAGTTGCAGGCCGGCGGGCCGGTCGCCACCCGCTGTCTCACGCCGCCCACTGCCACGCGACGGCCGGCGCTGCGCGAGGGAATACTCTGGCGGCTGGTCTCTCATCTGGTCCTTAACCAACTCTCGCTGGGCGATGCGGAAGGGCGGCCTGACGCCCTGCGCGAGATCCTTTCCCTTTACGACCTGGCCGACACTGCTGATACGCGAGGCAAGATCGCCGGCGTCCTGGACATCCGCCACCGGCGCATCGTGGGTCGCGTCGCGGGCGTCACGTCCGGCGGTGTTTGCCGAGGCGTGGAAGTCGCCTTGAAGCTGGACCCGCAGCGATTCTCCGATCGCAGCGCGTTCTTGTTCAGCGCCGTCCTGGAACGTTTCCTGACCCTGTATGCCTCGATCAACTCATTTACCCGGCTGGTGGCTGCCAGCGAGCACGACGGGGAGATACGACAATGGATGCCGCGAGTGGGCGAGCGGGCTCTGCTCTGATCGATCAGTTGTCTGCCGAGCCCAGCCAGTTCGATTTCTTCCAGGCAGTGCGGCTGCTGCAGAAGGCCGCTGCGCACCGCGCGGGCAATCCCGTGAACGACCGGACCGACCCGCGCGTCGGGCGCGACCAGTCGCCCGAGCGCGAAGCGGTGCGCTTCCGGGCGTTCCTGTCGCTGGCCTTTCCGGCCTCCACGATCGCGGAGGTCCGACCTGCCCCGGTGCCGCAGGAAGGCACAGGAACCAGCGCGCGCTCGCCTGAGATGATCGTCACGTTCCTCGGCCTCTTCGGCCCACAGGGCGTCCTGCCGAGGCACTACACATCGCTCCTGATCCAGCGACTCCGGGACAAGGACGCGGCGTCCCGGGATTTCCTGGACCTGTTCAATCACCGTCTAACCTCCCTCTTCTACCGCGCCTGGGAGAAACAGCGTTTCTACGTCGGCTACGAGTGGGCGCGGTGCCACGCCCCGCCCGGCACTGTCGATCCCTTCACACAATCGCTTTATTCGCTGGTCGGGCTCGGCACGGATGGCTTACGCGGACGCACCCGGCTGCCTGACGAGGTGCTGGTCCACTACGCCGGCCATTACGCCCATTTCCCGCGGTGCGCCGTTTCGCTGGAGCGGATGCTGTCCGACTACTTCGGCGTGCCAGCCCGCGTGAAGCAGTTCCAGGGACAGTGGCTGATGCTGGAAGCCGAGGACCGGTCGCGCCTGCCAGGTCCGGGCCTTCCGCGCGGTCAGTATGTGCAATTGAACAGCGACTTGGTCGTGGGCGAGCGGGTGGTCGTGGGCGAGCGGGTGTGGGATGTGCAGTCCTACTTCCGCATCTGCCTGGGGCCGCTGGGCTACAAGGAATTCCGCGAGTTTCTTCCGGAGGGTGCAAACCTGCGCCCCCTCTGCGAAATGGTGCGCGCCTATGTCGGCACCGAGATGGATTTTGCTGTGGAGCCGTCGCTGCAGGCGGACCAGGTCCCCGCATGCAGGCTTGCGTCCGTCGGTGCGGACCGGCCCAGGCTCGGCCGCAACATCTGGCTGTGCTCGCTTCCTGTCAAGCAGGATCGGTATGACGCGTCATTCCGCCTGGACGACATCTAGACGGACCGGATCACTCTGAATGAGGAGCCCTGATGGCCACGCTGAATCTGAAACCCCTGATTGGGAAGCTAGACGACCACTGCCGGAGCGGGCTAGAGGCCGCCGCGGGGCTTTGCCTGTCGCGGACCAACTACAACGTAGAGATTGAGCATTGGATGCTGAAGCTGGCCGAGGCTCCGAACACGGACCTGGCGGCCCTTTTCCGCTACTACGAAGTGGATGTATCGCGGGTGATGCAGGATCTGACGCGGGTGATTGATCGGCTGAAGACCGGCAATGCACGGCCGCCGGCGCTCTCCCCTTCCCTGGTGAGCTTGGTGCGGGAGGCCTGGCTGGTGGCTTCGGTGGAATTCGCCGCCGACCGCGTCCGCTCGAGCCACCTTCTCTACGCGCTGTTGTCGGATGACTCCCTGGCCCGTCAGGCCAGGGAGGCGTCGCCGGAACTCCAGAGGATCCAGCCCGAGGCACTGCGCAAGGACCTGTCGGACCTGATCGCCTCGACGGCCGAGGCCGGGAGCGCGGCGGTGCCGTCCGCGGCGACCGGAGCTGCCCCCTCGCCCCGGCCGGGCGGAGCGGGCAAGACCCCGTGCCTTGACCAGTACACGGTCGACCTGATCGCCCGCGTCAAGTCGGGGCAGGTGGACCCGGTGCTGGGGCGGAATTCGGAGGTCCGGCAGATTGTTGATATCCTCACCCGCCGCCGGCAGAACAACCCGATCCTGACCGGCGAGGCCGGCGTGGGCAAGACGGCCGTCGTGGAGGCCTTCGCCCAGCGTGTGGCCGCCGGCGATGTGCCCCCGGCATTGCGCGGGGCGTCGGTCCGCTCGCTGGACCTGGGCCTGCTGCAGGCCGGCGCTGGCATCAAGGGCGAGTTTGAGAACCGGCTGAAGGGCGTGATCGAAGAGGTCAAGGCCTCCCCCTCGCCCATCATCCTGTTCATCGACGAGGCCCATACGCTGATCGGCGCGGGCGGCGCAGCCGGGCAGGGGGACGCGGCGAACATGCTCAAACCTGCCCTGGCGCGCGGCGAACTGCGGACAATCGCCGCCACGACCTGGGCCGAGTACAAGAAGTACTTCGAGAAGGATGCCGCTCTGGCCCGTCGCTTCCAGGTTATAAGAGTGGACGAGCCTTCCGAGCAGGCGGCCATCGATATGATGCGAGGCCTGATCGGGACGCTGGAGAAACACCACCAGGTGCGCATCCTGGATGAGGCGGCCGTCGATGCCGTCCGCCTTTCGCACCGCCACCTCAGCGGCCGCCAGCTCCCCGACAAGGCGGTAAGCGTGCTGGATACCGCCTGCGCTCGGGTGGCGATCGGACACAGCTCCACGCCGCCGGCGATCGAGGATTGCCGCCGGCGTATCGACGAGTACGTCACAGCGATCGAGATCCTCGGCCGCGAGGCCGCCGCCGGCGCTGCCCACGGCGACCGCCTGGCGGAGCTGAACAGACTAAAAGCGGAGGCCGAGAGCGAGTTCACCGTTCTGGAAAAGCGTTGGAAAGACGAAATGCAGCTTGTTACCGAGATCCGCAGGGTTCGCGGCACGCTGGAGGCCTCCGCGGCGCCAGCGGAGGCGGCGGGCGGGAAGCTTGGGGAGAAGGCTTTGGTCAAGCCGATTCCCTCCGGGGCGCCGGTCTCGCCGCAGGAAGCCGAGCGATTGCGCAGTGAAATGGGAAGTCTGACCGCCCAACTCAAGAGCCTCCAGGGCGAATCGCCCCTGGTTTCCGTCTGCGTTGATGCGCAATCGGTTGCGTCGATCGTCTCTGGCTGGACCGGCATCCCCGTCGGCCGGATGGTCCGCGACGAGATCAAGACCGTCCTCACGCTGCGGCAGAAGCTGGAGGAGCGGATCATCGGCCAGAGCCACGCGCTCGACGCCATTGCCCAGGCGATGCGCACCTCGCGGGCCAACATGACCGACCCGCGTAAGCCCATCGGCGTTTTCCTCATGGTGGGCACCAGCGGCGTCGGCAAGACCGAGACCGCCATCGCCTTGGCCGAGCTGCTCTATGGCGGCACGCAGAACATGACCGTCATCAACATGTCGGAGTTCAAGGAGGAGCACAAGGTGTCGCTGCTCATGGGTTCGCCTCCCGGGTACGTCGGCTACGGCGAGGGCGGCGTGCTCACCGAGGCGGTCCGTCGGCGTCCCTACAGCATCCTGCTTCTCGATGAAATGGAAAAGGCCCATCCCGGCGTGCAGGACATCTTCTACCAGGTGTTTGACAAGGGGTCGCTGCGCGACGGGGAAGGCCGCGACATCGATTTCAAGAACACGGTGATCATTATGACTTCCAACGCCGGCACGGACCTGATCATGAAGCTCTGCGCCGACCCGGAGACCCGCCCCGACCCAGAGGCTCTGGCCGAAACGCTGCACCCGGAACTCCAGAAGACCTTCAAGCCCGCGTTCCTGGGCCGCGTGACGCTCGTGCCCTACTACCCGCTGTGCGACTCGGACATGCGCAAGATCATCGAACTGCAGCTTGGCCGCATAGTGCGGCGCATCCGCGAGAACTACAAGGCCGCCTTCACTTACGCCCCCGAGGTCGTAAGCAGCATTGCCGAGCGGTGCAGGGAAGTCCACACGGGGGCGCGCAACATCGACCACATCCTGACCCGCACGCTCCTGCCCGACCTGTCCGCTGAGTTCCTCGCCCGCATGGCCGAGGGCCAGCCGATCAAGGTGGTGAAGGTGGGGATGAACGAGAAGGGAGAGTTCAACTACGCAATCGAATAACAGCGTTGGTACGTACTCGCTGATCCGACATCTCGTCCTCCACTTGGTTCCCGTAGTGTTCAGGAAGGATCACGAGGTACCGAGAGACAGGCGGCCGTCGAGAAGATCGCCTGCTCTCTTGTCTGCGTGCCTCTCGACGACTTCTTATGAGGTCAAGAAAGGCCATCTGCAGTCCTGCGTTGGCTGGGTTCGATCGTTCCGGCGAGAAAGGTCGATATGAGACCCGTTTTCGAAAATCCCATGTTCCGTGGCCGCATTACCATCGATGAGTTCATTGCCCTCACTGCTTGGCCTGATTCCTGGCAGGCCGAACGAGATGAAATGGCCAGAGCGTTTGGCTTCTTCCAGGAGAAAGTGAGTCGCGATGTGCTGTGGAGTCCCGAAAACAGCCCGTGGCTTCGAAAGATCAACGGCCGGGGCTACAAAGTCGTCTCCTGGATGCAGGCCATCTGCTTCGAGCTTCCAGTGAACCCCGATCGCATGTTCCATAAGGGCGATCCGCTGCACAGCTACCGGGATCCCGGCGAGAAACTCGGAGCTGTCCGCGGCAACTGGTTCACCTTTCCGTCCACCGATCCCGACAAGCTGGGCATCTACCCAGACCAGACGCGCCTTCACAAGTTCAAGGCCAAGAGCGAGTTCAAGTGCCTTCAAAGCGCTGCGTCCGACGCATACTGCGGTTGGCTCCCCGATCGTCCGCCCCGGTATCGGCATGGGGGTGGTCAACAATTGTTTATCCCAAGCCCGGCTCTTGTTCTCGAGGCTCTGCTGGGATGAGCGCGTGTACTACGGCACTGCATCGCGGTGGACGAAGCAGGCAGCCTTGAACGAGCTTTGTGAAGTGCGGCCGCAGCCGTCCCCTCAAGGCCCCCCGCGTCGAACACGGAGTGGAGGTTGAAATGGCCATACCCAATGCACTGCCGACGCGCGACGGCGAATGGACTGCCTACGAGCCCGAAACAGCGAGCACCGTCTGTCGCGGCGATCGCCTGTGGTATGTCAACGGCATGAACACGAGCCCAGAGCAGCACCGCTCTGCCGCCGTCAGACTGGCCAACATCGCCTGCCATAAGGTCCTTGGGCTGTACAACATGGAAGGCAACCAGCTGACCTTTCAGGTTGGAGAGGCCCTGCGGCGACTGGGGAACGATTCTGCGGTCCAGCATGCCCTGCAGGCGATTATCGGAGGCCTCGTGCCGATGACCGTGCTTGTGCCCGGCCTCCGGGAGTTTCTGGCACAATCCTCCATCACGACGGCGGGAACCGTGACGCAAGTCGCCAGTTTCCTGCTGGACATCGAGCAGTGCCTGAAGGACTACGTTCTGCAGCTGGTGGCTCGTGCGGCGGCGGTCAGCGCCTCAGTGGCGGCGCAGTCTCTCACCACGCAAATGATGGGGTCTCCCCTGTTGCCCGGTGTGGTGCCTTTGCTCGGTCGCGTTGCTGCCCCGCTGGGGCTTGGATTTAGTCCCGGCCTGGGCAACCTGGCGCTGTCGGACCATCCAGTGCCCGGCGGCGGTGCGACTTCCGCTCGCTCTGCGCCGGCGGCCGGGTCGTTTGCACTTCCCAGCCGGGTCAAGGAACAGGCCGCAGCAGCAGTCCTGGGCGCCGGCAATGTCGCCACCGCCGTGCTTTTCCGGCAGCTGTGTAAGGAGTGCCACGGCAACGCCGCCATCCACATCGTCTGTCACAGCCAGGGCAACCTGATCGTCAGCAATGCGCTGGCCTCGCTGTGCTGGGCGCGGGGCAACCGGTCCCTGGGAACCATCCATGTCTATGCGCTGGCTTTTCCCGCTTTGGAGGTTCACTGGCCCCAACACCTGTCCGTTATTCTCTACCCTTACCGCTTCACCAGCGACCCGATTTCCTGGGGCAGCTTGGGCTGGAGCTACGGATCGGGCGCAACCGTGGTTGCGACCGGCAGGCCATCTAATCTCGGCGACCATGACGTCCAGCGCTACCTGGCGATACCGCAGTTCATCCAAGCCATCGCCCGCGCCATGGGCGTGCCGTGCCGATGAGGGAACCGGCCGCAAATTCTGCGGAGAATTCACGCAACTTTTCGCCTGGCGCATCGAGAATATAGGTGTGAGTTTTCTGCGGCGATTGCGGCCGCGAAACGATCGATTGATCAACAGTGCCCGGGGCTGAACAGCGGATGTTCCGCCTCGATGCCCCGGGGCGAGACGAGACATAGCCAGGAGATTGTCATGCCTGCTTACATGAAACTCGGCAGCATCCAGGGTGAGGCGACCGATAAAGGCCATAAGGACTGGATCATCCTTCAGTCGATGAGCTCACCGATCCACCGATCCATTCCCCAGGGTGCCAAGGATATGCAGAAAACCAAGGGTGAAACAACCCTCGGCGACATCGTTGTCGTCCGCCAGTTGGACAAGTCGTCCACCAAGCTCGCGGAATCGTGCGCCAACGGCACGTTCATCAAGGAGGTGGAGATCCACTTCTGCACAACGGTTAAGAACAAGCAAGAGCCCTACCTCAAATACAAGCTCTTTGACGTGATCGTCACCAGCTACAGCTTTCACGGCAATGCCAGTGGCGACCCACTCCCATCCGAAGAGGTCACGCTCGGCTTCAGCAAGATCGAGTGGACCTACATCATTGTCGATCCGAAGACCGGGGATGTGACGGGCAACGTGCCCGCCAAGTACAACCCCGCCGAGGGCGTGTCGTAAGCGACCGCCTTTTCAGCGGCCAGCCAGCAATGCCAAGGCACGGGGCCGGCCGAGGGGCCGGTCCCGTCTGTGGCGTAGTCCGAAGGGGATGCGCGTCCCGTTGGAGAGTTCTTATGGTCGCCGTGCATGTCTGGCAATTCCGAGACAAGCCCGCGGCGAGGGGGTGTGGGGTGGCATCGACTGGGAAACGACCATGACCGTCTACACCCAAGCCGGCCGCCGTCTGATCCTCAAGACCCCCCTTGAGGATGACGCTCTTCTGTTGACCTCGTTCAACGGCACCGAGCAACTCTCCCACCTTTATACTTACCGTCTGGAAATGCTCTCGGAGAACGCCGCGATCAACCCCGCTGACCTCGTGGGGCGCAACGTGACGTTCGGCCTTCGCCTGCCCGACGACTCCGTCCGCCACTATAACGGCTACGTGGCGCGATTCGCCGCCCACGGCCGCGGCGACCGCCTGGCCCTCTACTCGGCCGAGGTGGTCCCCTGGTTGTGGTTCCTCACCCTGACTGCCAAGTGCCGCATCTTCCAGAAGCTTTCGGTCCCTGAGATCATCCAGAAGGTCTTCGGCGCGCTGAACTTCACCGATTTCGAGACCTCCCAGATCAGCGGCTCCCATCCCAAGTGGGAATACTGCGTGCAGTACCGCGAGAGCGACTTCAATTTCGTCTCGCGGCTCATGGAGCACGAGGGCATCTTCTACTACTTCAGGCACGAGAACGGCAAGCACACACTCGTCTTGGCCGACAGCGCTAGCGGCTACAAGGACGCGCCTGAGCGGGAGGCTCGCCTCGCCCACAACCTCAACTCGCCCCAGCCCAAGGACAACCTGACCGCATGGGAACACCGGCTGGAGTTCCGGCCCGGCAAATATACCCACACGGACTACAACTTCACGATTCCGTCCACCAGCCTGCTAACCAGCAGCAACAGCGTGATCAAGCTGCCCAACGTCAGCAAGTTGGAAATCTATGACTACCCCGGCGAATACGAGAACCGCAGCGACGGCGAAAGCGAGGCACGCCTCCGCATGGAAGAGCAGGAGGTGCCGCACGATGTCGTCGAGGGCCAGAGCAAGTGCCGCACCTTCAGCCCCGGTCTGAAGTTCAAGGTGGCCGAGCACCATGTCCGCTCGGAAGAGGGCAAGGGCTACGTGCTGGTCACGGTTCAGCACCAGGCGGTCCAGCCCGGCTCGTACCTGACCGGCGACGCCGCCAAGCCCATCGATTACACCAACCGCTTTACCGCCATCCCCGACTCCGTCGCCTTTCGCCCGCCGCGGCTCACTCCCAAGCCGCTCGTGCATGGCTCGCAGACCGCCGTCGTGGTGGGGCCGGCCGGGGAGGAGATCTACACCAATGAGTACGGCCAGGTGAAGGTCCAGTTTCACTGGGACCGCGAGGGCCAGAAGAACGAGAACAGCTCCTGCTGGGTGCGCGTCGCCCAGTTGTGGGCCGGCAACAACTGGGGCGCGATGTTCATCCCGCGTATCGGCCAGGAGGTCATTGTCGATTTCCTCGAAGGCGATCCGGATCGCCCCATCATCACCGGCCGGGTCTACAACGGCGATGAGAAGCCGCCGTATGCCCTGCCCGACAACAAGACGATGTCGGCGATCAAGTCATACTCCAGCCCTGGCGGCGGTGGGTTCAACGAGATCCGCTTCGAGGACAAGAAGGGCAAAGAACAGGTCTTCATCCATGCGGAGAAGGACGAGGATATCCGCGTTAAGAATGACGCCAGGGAGTTCGTCGGGCATGAGCGTCACCTGATCGTCAAGAAGGACCGGCTGGAGAAGCTCGAGCAGGACTCGCATCTAGTGGTGGTGCGCGACCAGCTCACACGGATCGACGGGAACCAGAACTTGACGGTCAAATCGGATCAGATGCAGTCAGTCGAGGGATCGGCCAGCCTGACCGTCAAGGGCGACCAGTCGGAAGAGATCGGCGGCGATAGGAGCCTGAAGGTCAAAGGCAACAGCAATGAAGAGACGACGATGAAGGTCTCCGTCAAGGCGGGCACGGAAATGCACCAGAAGGCGGGACAAAACTTCGCGGTGGATGCAGGAATGGCGGTGCACATCAAGGGCGGAATGACCGTTGTCATCGAGGCAGGGATGCAGCTTTCGCTGAAGGCGGGTTCGAGCTTCATCGACATTGGCCCGGCGGGGATTGCGATCTCGGGCGTGCCGATGCTGATGCTCAACAGCGGCGGGGCTGCAGGGTCGGGCGCCGGCTGTTCGCCGACGGCGCCAGCGCCGCCGTCAGCGCCGGACAAGCCGAAGGACCCTGACGAGGCAGCCAAGGCAGAGCCCGGAAAGAAGGCAAAGCCCCCTCTGACTGCGGCACCGCAGCCAAAGAAGTTCACCCCGGCGTCAGTTGTGCTCAAGCAAGCGGCCAAGAGCGGCACGCCGTTTTGCGAGAAATGCGAGGCAGCCCGAAAAGCACAGCAGGGCCAGGGAGGCCCGGGACCAAGCGCTCAGGCATGACAAGGACAGCTCCGTATGGCTGATGAAGCAATGGTCGAGAGGGTTTTTGAGCAGCTCTTCGGTGAAGCGGAGGCCAGCGTCTATGCCGTGCTCGACGGAGCGTCGATCGAGGGCCTGCTACCGGCCCTGCGTGAGGACGGCCCGGAGCACTGCTGCTTGTACAGCGGAGAACTGGAGCCCGACGTAGAGGAAGCGGCGCCCTACTTGGTGCGGCTGGATCGCGGCTCGCCGTTCACCCACTGGTTAATCGCCGAAGGCTGGGGCAAGCACTGGGGCATCTTTGCCCTCGCCAAGGCCGATTTGCGGGCAATGCGCAAGCATTTTCGCACGTTCCTGATGGTGCGGAGTCCCGAGGGGCAGCCGCTGTATTTCCGATATTATGATCCACGTGTGCTGCGTGTGTATCTGCCGACATGCAATGCTATGGAATTGGAGGCGGTTTTCGGGCTGGTACTCGCCTATCTTGCTGAAGCAGAGAAACCCCAGACGATGCTGCGATTTGTCCGCAAGGGTACATCGCTGGACCTCGCGCAGGTCGCGCTGCCACAGAGCGCAGGGGTGTGAATCGGGAGAACGGCATGCTGCAGATCCGTAAGAAGCAGATGGATGAGTTATCAAGGGCCTGCACCAAGGAGTTCGAGGACCGCATGGTGGTGCACATTGCTAAGTTCTTTCCCAAGCATTACGAGGCGCTGGGCGAGGAGAAGACAAGGACACTCATAAATTACGGCATCGAACGTGCGAAAACGTATGGGATCGTTGCGGAACGCGATGTCTGCAAGTACATCGACCTGATGGTTGGCTTCGGGCCGGATTATGACAGGGACCCCAAGAAGCCATGGGCGGGAAAGACCCTGAACGATCAGACGATCAAAGATCCAAGTGTGAAGATCAACGCTGTGTATGATGCGGGTCTGGAGCACCTGCGTCAGTCGCCGGAGTTCGCCAGAGGCTGAGAGGCAGAGCATGGTATTCGGATTGATCGCTGCCATCATGGGAATCGTTGCGGTCGTGGTCATCGGCGCCGCTGCTCTGTATCACGCGCTGACCGCTTCTCGCCAGGAGGCGGACCAGGATTACAGCCCGAATCCTGTGGGCAGCCCCAAGGGGGAGTGTCCGCTCCAGAAGTCGCTGAAGGGAATGGTCACGGAGGTCACCTTCAAGAGCAACATTAAGGTCTCCTATGCCAAGGCGACCGTACCTACGCCTCATTGGAAGCTGGGCGTGGACGTCAAGGACGGAGACGGATCTAAGCGGCCAGCGGTTTACCTTCTGGAGAATAAGGGTGGCAGCCACGATCTGAGCGTCAAGGTCAAGATCACTGAGAACAAGAACGTGTCGGGAAACGGCAAGTTGATCGGAACGCTCGGGGATCTGGAGATGGAAGGTCAATGTCCCTTGTCGGTCGGCGAGCACGACGTCCCGGTCAAGATCAAGAAGCTCCCGGCCTCGATCAAGTGGTACCACGATGACGTCAGTTGGGGCCTGGAGGTCGCGGATCTGGGGCAAACCATCACCCTGGATAATCCCACACGACTCGAGGTGTTCGTCATCCTGGACAAGCCGGCTGCATTTTATGATACCGTTGGCGTCTGGACGGAGGCGCTCCGGTTCCTATGCGAGAAGGTCAGCGTTGTCGATGAGACTACCGAAGCCGGCGCTAGCGCGAAAATAACAACATATTGTCACGGAAGCCACGGGCTCAATTACGACACGTCCATAGGCAGTCCGGTATATGGATGCGACGGAACTGGCGGGACGTTTGACCTCGCCGGCTACATCAAAAAGTCCTCCGGCAGCACCGTGAACTGCTACGATCAGGCCGGCGCCATTCAATCGCTGTCCGGTGCGCTCGGTGTCAAGCTGACCTGGTACTTTCTGCGTCCCTTTGGATTCATACAGACCACGAACCTGGTGGGCGTGGGCTCCTGCAACAACCCGTTCTATGTGTCTAATGGCACAACGGCGGTTATTGCCGTCGATGATCCTCGTCGGACGGGGTTCGGCAATCACGCGTTCGGGGGTCTGGGGGGTAAGGTTCACGATGCTTGCGCCGGGCCGCATACGGGGAGCGAAACCAAGTCCCAATACGTGGGCGTGGCCATTGATGCCACCAAGGCTTTGTACACCTGGGTCGGTGACGACAAGCCGGGAACTGATTCCGATATCACGGAGCCCAGGGGAGTAACGGGAGTCACATAAGCCATGCGCGCTTTGGTGCTGGGAATGCTAGTGCTCCAGGTGGCTTGCGCTGTGCCAAGCACAGGAGAGAACATGAGTACGATGGACGCTGATCGGATCGAGCAGTTTAAGAGGCGGATTGGCTTTGCTGCATCGGCTAAGGTTGATGATCCGGCGCGAGGCGTCGTATGCAACTGGCCTGACCCACGCAGCGCGCCCACACTGAAAAGTGGAGACTGGTCCATTGCCGGCGACACTACGTGGCAAGTCGCTGGGGGAGCCGTAAGGAAGTGGGGTCTTCGTCGAGGTGACGAGGTGATCATCGTCACCGTCTTCGTATCGTGCCAAGGCCCCGAACCAGCCCGGCAGTTCTTGCTCGACACTGCGACTCAGACAACGAGGATGGACATCCCCTATGCAAAGGGCCCCGCCGGCCTGGGCACCCTTTCTGTGATCAACAGCGCCGCGGGTGCGCCGAGCCTCATTTGGTGCTACCGCAACGTCTGCTTCCACGTTCGCGGGATCGACACGCAGGCTAACGTGCGCGATCTCGCGACCTGGCTGCAATCGCAGGCCGAAGCGAAGGTTGTCGACCAGGTTGCACAGCACCTGCCCGCGCCTCAAGCCATCAATGTCTCCTCGCGCAAATCGCCGGTGGGCGCGGCAGTGGACCTCGAGGTGGTTCCCCCGGCTCCCGATCCGGACCGTTACCTGTTGCACTTGGCGTACGACAAGCAGATGGTCGACATAACCTCAGTCAACGGTCTGAAGCTGACGCTAAGCGGCCTGCGCCCCGGCCGCACGTCCATCACCATGTGCCTGATTGACCGCGCCACGGTGTTGTCCTCCGAGCAGAAGGCCGACTTGGAGTTCACCGGGCCTGATGCCAAGCGATGAGCCTGGATTGTCTTTGCTCCATGTAAGACAGAGGACCTGATCATGCCACCCGCTGCGAGACTTACCGACATGCACGTCTGCCCCATGGTCACCCCCGGCGTCCCGCCGATCCCCCATGTCGGCGGTCCCATCACCGGCCCCGGCGTGCCCACCGTCCTCATCGGCGGCATGCCCGCCGCCACCATCGGCGACATGTGCGTCTGCGTTGGCCCCCC
>Ga0315284_10002892_pt1 | contig 24464 bp, 25 predicted proteins | sample YL17G09_16_MG_FD_203696 | JGI IMG/M metagenome (GOLD analysis project Ga0315284, IMG submission 203696) | Sediment microbial communities from Yellowstone Lake, YNP, Wyoming, USA - YL17G09_16 | ecosystem: Environmental > Aquatic > Freshwater > Lake > Sediment | place: USA: Wyoming | collected...
TTAACCTCGAAAAGGTGACGAGACTCGTGTCAAAGATAGGGACGGCTAATATGAGAATGGGCACCATCCATCTCGTCAAGATTGGGAGAGAATCGTTATTGGCCACCCTCAATCCCATCGATGCCAGTAAAAACCCCAGAAGAATAGCTCCGCTATCTCCTAAAAAAATCTTTGCAGGGTGAAAATTATAGAAGAGAAAGGCAAGGCATGCGCCCATTAGTGAGGAAGAGAATGAGATCAGAAGGAAATCGCCAGTCAATATACCAAATATGAGATAAAACAAGGATGCAATGAGACAGACCCCGGTGGAGAGTCCATCCATCCCGTCGAGGAGGTTATAAGCGGCTGTAATCCCTACCACCCAGAGAAGGGTGAAAAGGTAATTTAGAAGATTGATTGGAAAGATCCTAAGTTGCAGATCGAAAAAAATCAGAATCAAGGCAGATACAGGCATGGCAATCATCAGCTTTATCTGTGGGTGGATAAATCCACAGTCATCCAAGATACCTATCATGAGAAGGAACGTGCCACTTAAAAAGATAACGAGGAACTCCCTATAAAGAGGAGGGCTAAATCGAGAGAGGCTCAATGCTATTAAAATACCCAAGTAAACAGCGACACTTCCAAGAAGTGGCATTGGGTTGTCGTGGATCTTCCTCTTATTCGGATGATCAAGAATCTTCAGAGATAAGGCGATCCTCCTAACAACGGGTGTGAGGGTAAGAGTGACGATAAAAGCCACAAGCAAAGGGAGAAGACTAAAATTCATGATAATTTCGTCAATCTGGTCTATGTGGTTTGTTTGGTTAGCAAATTTTGCTGAAAAAAATTTATTGACTTAAAAATTCAGTCAGTGAGATTATCTATTGACTCACAAGACATATAATTTCATAAATTCTTAAACCCTTTGATTGTTATAAAAATAAAGCCCATGCTTTCTCACGAATCTTAAATAACTTTTAAAATGGTGAGCGGTATATTTTATAACTAAACCTTTTAGCATCAGAGGGATTACACTTTTTCTGTCCCCTTTATACTGGATTACCAGGTCTGGATAATACACAACCTTATATCCATTGTCCCAGAAACGCTTGCACCAGTCCATGTCTTCGACATAAAGGAAATAATATTCGTCCAACAGCCCTACTCTGTCTAATGCCTCTCTCTTCACCATCATAAAAGCCCCGATCACCCAATCCACCGCTTGAATTTTACTATAATCGAAACCTTTATTTAAGATTACATCTTTCTTTAAGAACACTCTGTACATCATGCGGGACAATAAATCCAAAGGGGTCATGAATTTTCTACAGGAATCCTGAAGCTTCCCATCATTATCCACTATTTGGGGCCCAATTATGCCTAAATCTTCCTTCTCCATTAGATATTGATATGCAGTTAGAACGTTTCCTCCGACTATCTGGGCGTCAGGATTCATAATGACTATGGTTTTCCCGGAGGACTGAAATATCCCGTTATTCATGGCTTTAGCAAAACCAATGTTATCTTCATTAAATATCCATTTAATCTCTTGAAAATCTCTCACCAAACTATTCTTCTCTGTGGATGAATATCCTGAGTTGGAAGAAACAATGATTTCATAAGTTAGATCATTGGATTTAGCTTGGATGGAGTTGATACACCTTTTCAGCTCGTCAATGCACCGGTATTCAATCACCACAAAAGATATATTTATTCCCATCATTTATCGATTGTTATAAATGCTGCGGATGAACTCGTTTATCACTTCCCCAGCATTGCCACGCTTTAATTCTTTAGGTTCAAAATACCTGGCTATTGATACTTTCTCCTCCAGATCATCTATATCATAAACGCCGATGATATAGCCTTCGGCCTCAAGCGCTCGAACCAGCTCTTCCTGTGAGTGATTAACCTCAATTCCCTTTTTCCTAGGAACCACCACTACCTTTTTAAATTTTTTTAAACATTCAGAAATCGTTCCATAACCGCCATGCGAGATGATCAGCGAAGCATTGTCGATGAGTCTAGCCATTTGGTTACTGGAATAAAAAGGACGAGCCTGGGCATGGATGAAGGGATATTCCGTATACCCATATTGAACAATAAATTCCTCATCCAACTTGCTCGCTAATTCATCGATCTTTATAGCCAATCTTATAAAAGGTGATGGGCCATTCCCAAAAACTGTAAAGATCATACTAATCCTAAATAGTGTCCCTTAGGATAAAATTTACTCATGGTCTGCCATTGAATCAAAAAGAGATCCGTGTACTTATAGATAAAAGACCCGGTTTCAGACGGGTTGGTAACATTTGCTGCTGACTCAATGAATATGATTTTAGCTCTTAATAGGTATTTACAAATTACCATGGTCGGGACAGCAATCCCTGCTCCAGTAGATATGACAATATTTGGTTTTTCCCTCAATATATGATAGAGGGACTGAATTACATTAATAGCGTATTTTAGTAAGGATTTATGGGGATCAATAATGAAGTAGTGGCGATAATTTGTCAGAATCTCTTCCGTGTGGTAGGTTCTATGAGTAACATAATATTTATTCCCGATTACATCCTCTGTGGCATCAAGAAGCTCACGGAAGTGTCCACCATGAGATGATATAAGGCAAATTTTGGTTTCATTGTTCATTTCTAAACTTCAATTTATTCAAGATCTCCTTATAATTTAAATAGTTATCGTAATATTTTGCTACAAACCCGTTATCCACAACTATCACCGGATGCTCATCCTCTCTAAGCCTCCCAAGATAATTCACATCGCCGAAGGCATAGATATCTAAAGGAAACCCTTTAATTAATGCCATGAAGCGAAGCTCGATTGCAAACCCATAAGCCTTAAAGGCTTTCCATATGCCTTTTTGCCTCATTACACGCACATCAAGATCAGAGGTCGAACCTATTTCCCCACGAGAAAAACTTCCAAAAATCAGTATTGCTTGAAGGAAATCGGCTCCCTCTGATCTCCTATGTAAATCATGGATAAACAACTCCATTTTCTCTAAAGTCATTCTTCCTTTGATCGGAAAATATCGCAAAAGCACAAAAAGGTGACCATTAAAAATCCAATTTAAGGTATGCCCTACCATACAACTAATAATGGCTTCACTTAAAATAATTCTTCCTCTTATTTTAATAATGATGAAAATGATTACTAAGGAAGGAATTAATGTGCAGGCTATTTTGAGATAGCGTTCTCCCGTTTCCATGTATCGCATTCCTTGAAGTAACCAGTTACCGGCAATAACAACAACGGGATTCGCAAGAATCTTCTGAAAATGGATATTTTGTGTAAGTGTAGATGTATCTTTGTTCTTCAACTTTATCTCTTTATCTTCTCGAGTATGGTATTTACCGCAACCTCTATCGGCAAATTATTATCTATTGTGTCTAAAGCAAATTCCTTGGAAAGGTTTTTGTACAAATCATATTTTTTCCTATAATTTATATCGTGCATTGTATCAGGCCTTCTTGTACGGATTGTATCGATATCTACTTCAAAAAAAAAACAAGCACTATCGACCGGCAAAAGCTTTTTCAATATTCTAATTGGCCACTTTTTATACAGATTATCGATCCCAGTATCAACCATGAGGTCCACTAATATGTCATAAATGAACCGGTCTATCACGATTACCTTTCCTGTAAGCATGGGCCAGACAATTTTAAAAGGGTATACGAGAAATAGATCTGTTATAGTAGAATAAATATAAAGCCAAGATAGTGCGGACGATCTGTTGTAATGGTGGTATCCAACAACGACGTTACCATTATATCTAACCTTTTCAGAAAGCCCTGTAAGGCGACCAATCCCATTTACAACTTTCGATGTAATATGATTAAATCTCATCCATCGGTATGTAGCCTTTATACCTTTTTGATTTAATACCCTAACGAGCTCGTTGCAGATCGTTGATTTCCCCGAACCGTCAGGACCATAAATGCAAATAACCCTATAACTTCCTGCCACTTTCCCTTAGCTAGCCTCCTTCACGACCCTTTCATAGGATATTGTAAAGTTCTTCAGGCTGTGTTTTTTCAGAAGGTTATCCATTGCTGGCATATTTCGTGTAATCTCCCCTTTATCCTGAATCACCTTAAATATCTCTTCCGCAAGTGACTTTGGGTCCTTCCTCGGCACCACATAACATCTTCTGCTATTCCGGAATTCTGAAATACCTAGCACTTCTGTGGTAATGAGTGGAACACCTGTTGCAACGGTTTCGAGAATTGCAATAGGAACATCTGAGACGGCAAACTTAAAAGGAAGGCACACAAGATCAGATGAGATTATTTGCCGAATAATTTCCTTTTGAGTCAAAACTCCAGAAACAACTTGAACAACTGTGCCAAGATTCTCCCTCTTTATAAGTTTATTTAATCTTTTTTCGTGTTTCAATAATCCTTCGTATTCAATTCGTGAGAGTATAAGCAGTCTTACATTTTCAACTTTTTTCCTGATGAGGCTAATGGCATGAACAAGGATATCAATTCCCCTCAGGTTAAGTGGGGGACCGAAATAAAGAATCTTAAAATAATTTTTTGGCTCAGTATTTTCTTCAGCTTTAACCTCTTTCAGTATTTTTAAAAAATCTTCAGGCAGGGGAGGGCTTATGACTGCAACCTCCTTTTTATCAAATCCGTAAGGAATGTAACGTCTTAAAGTTTCATTACATTCAAAAACAACGGCCTTTAAATTTGGTATGGATAAGAAATCTATTACTCTTTGCTTCGATAAGATGGGACCCAAAAAGAATTGTCCAACGAATTCACGGTTAAAAAGCAAATCTTTACCGAGAGATAACAACTCTCTTAGAGAATAACGTGGAGATGTGACAACCGCAATAACCGGCACCCCCAATGTATCAATCTTTTTTCTAAAGAAAAAATCACTTAGCCCCGTAGACCATATAACAGCATCGAAGCCTTGCTTCATAACCAAGGCACCTATTCCCTCACTTACACCATTGGGAAATGATCGGAAATCCTTATAAAAAATGGTCTTTCTATCCTCCGATTTATTAATTCCATCAGTAAGTATCCAAACATCATGTCCTTTTTCCCTTAAACCCTTCGTTATGCAGTTCATATAGAACCAAGGTTGTCTATTAATATTTTCAGGAACCATATCAATACAAGCAACTAATATTTTCATTTTGCTGGTTTTTGGCAGAGAACAATATAACCTGTGGAAGACAGCTTCTTTTTATCTAATTGATCCAAGAGGATTGCAAGGGGGGTTAATATCAAACATAGGATAAAATTAAGTGCGATTAGCGGGGATAATATTTTGGCCATTGCAGACCGGAAGTTACCTCCTAATAATTCTCTCGGCATATTTCTCCAAATGCATAGAACCGTAGAGAAAAACCCGCCACGGGTTTGAAAATCTATTATTTTAAAACCATGATCCTCCAAGAGTTTCTGTATTCCTTGAGCAGTCCATCTCCTATAATCTACTGATTCATGGATTCCGAATAAGAAGGGTACGCTCAGGATAAACCAGCCTCCCAGGGAAAGAATTCGGCTAATCTCCTTTAAAGCCTTATTTTCATCCGGTACGTGCTCCAGGACTTCTGTGAGAAGAACAAGATCTGCATGATTATCTTTTATGGCAAGGGCCTGAACATCGGAGAGCATGTCAACACTTCCCCGTTTTTCAATATCAACCAATATTTTTATCTCGAAACAGAATTTCCCGATAAATGGAGATCGTCCTGAACCAACATCAATCAATCGACAAACAGAACCACATGTTTTTGAAAAGTCTTTTATCGAGTTTTGTAAGTAATAGTTTTGCGGGGAACTGTAGTCGAGTATGATCTGCTTGAACTTTTTTAGCATTTCCTCGATTTCTCAAAACTTTCCAAAGCGTAGTTATACACCTCTTCAACCATATCCGTATTTCTTTCGGCATCCATTTTCTCGATAATCGTCTTCCTGGCTGCCTCACCTAATTTTTTACACATTTCCTCTGATGAAAGAAGCTGAATAGTGGCCTCTCCCAATTCTTCAACTGACTTAGGTTTTATTAAAAGACCATTCACTCCATCTTCTACAAGTCCTCTTGCTAAACCCGTCTTCGTAGTAATTACAGCCCTTCCACAAGACATTGCTTCTAATAATGTTATTGGACCACTTTCATAATATGAGGGGATCAAAACTGCACAAGCTTCTTGATAAAAATTCAATATTTTTGAAGTATCATGAATTGATCCATAAAATTCAAAATTAGAGCTTAATCCCATTTCGTTTATCATGCTTTGAAGAGTTTTATTTAATGGGCCGGATCCAACCAAGGCATATTTAACATTAGGGTGTTTTTTAGCTACATATCTGGCTGACTTTACTATCTCATACAATCCTTTTCTATAAGAAAGTCGCCCAACATAAAGCAATTTCTTCTTATTCAGGAAATATGTAGCAGGCTTATAAAAATCTATGTCAACCACATTTGGAATCACGAATAGATGATTTGTGTATCTGTAATAGGTCTTTAGTTCTTCAGCCACCCCTTGACTTACAGTAATAATAGCATCAGATATATTTAATAATTTCTTCTCAATCCAGTAACTCGTTGTTTTGCCCATCAGCTTAATCAAAAATGTCCTCAAACCAATATTTTCAACATAAGCTGTATCGACAAGCATCGGTGTATGAAAGGTTGTTACAATTGGCCATTTCTTAGGCAGGGGGGGCACTAATGGGGTGTGTAGATGGATAAGGTCTGGTTGTGGGGTAATATCTTTTATAGCCTTTCGAACAAAAAAGGCATGGAAATAGATGTGAAAAGGATACAAACGGTAAAAAGGAACTTTTATTACCTTAAATTTTTCATATTCCAGTTCTTCAATACTTGCACATTTATTACCCCTTGTCATCAGTGTGATATTATACCCTCTTTTTCTTAGCCTTTTGGCAAGAGCTACAACATGAGAGGCGATACCATCACAAACAGGGATATCTGCGGAAAAAAGTATCAAGATATGCATTATATACTACCTTTTCTTAGTGACCCTTCCTGTCAAAGCATATCTTATAAAATAAAACGTATATTTTAGAAACCATTTTGAAAAATAGCTCCCTCCATGAGATATAAAAACTCTGTAGCTTTCCTTTAAATTTGATATGTTTTTATTTGAGCTCTTCGCTTCTGGGTGTACCCTTAATTTACCCATTATATGGGGAATAAATTGCGCCTCTCCTATTTTTAGGATCCTTAGCCATAAATCCCAATCCATACAAAAATGCAGGTTTTCATTTAGGTAACCAGCTTTAATTAATGCGCCTTTGGAATAGAAAGATCCTGGTTGCAGACAAGGAGCCTTTGCATAAAGATGATCTTTAAAGTTTAACCTTTCATTAAATGGTTCTATTTTAACGTGATTACCATTTTCATCGATTAGTTGAAGTATCCCGTAATATAAGTCTTTCGTAATACCTCTAATCTTATTTTCCAAAATAACCTTTCCCAATATATTTAAAGCATTCTCATTTAGTTCGTCGTCAGAATTAAGCCAGCCAATATAATCCCCGTTTGCTTTTATAAATCCTTTATTTATCGCACTTGATTGTCCTCTGTCTTGTTCACTAATCCAGTACGTTACTTCTTTTCCATATTTTTTTATAATTTCAACACTTGAATCATTGGAACCACCATCAATGATTATGTATTCGAGATTAGGATAATTCTGATTGAGGACTGAAAGAATTGTCCTTTCCAAAAACTTGCCTTGATTGAACGAAGGCGTAATGATTGATATTTTAGATAGCACTATTGTCCAGTGGGACTTCTGCAGGGCAATACATCACTTTGTTAATATAAAATTACCGATTATCAATGTATCCAATCCAGTTCCATAAAAACAACGAATTGCGTCATGCGGAGAATTGATTATAGGCTGCCCTTTAATATTGAAAGAAGTATTTAATAATACGTATTCCCCGGTTAAATTTCCGAAATTATTAATAAGGTCCCCGTAAATAGGGTTTATATCTTTTTTGACGGTTTGGGGCCTGAGCGTATTATCAACATGAACTACAGCGGGAATTTTATCTTTTTTGTCATCTGTTACGTCAAAAGAAGTAATCATAAATGATTCTTCTCTGCAGTTCTTAAGATATTCACCTCTTTTCTCGTATAGCAGCGACGGACAAAATGGTCTAAAAGCTTCCCTAAACTTTACCCTTGAATTTATGATATCTTTGTTTTCAGGTTTTAAGGGACTCATAAGAATTGAACGATTACCTAAAGCCCTTGGCCCGCTTTCCATTCGACCTTGAAACCATCCCAGAATTTTGCCCTCAGCAAGCCATTTTGCGGCAAGTGCTGACGGATTGTTGATCTTCTTGTAACTCAGATTGCAGACTCTCAAAGTATTTTGTATTTCATCATTAGAAAAATCAGGCCCTAGGTATAAATGCTCTAGTTTGCTGCTAGATATTTCAGGATATTGGGAAGAAAACGCATATAGGGCAGAACCTACGGCCAAGCCAGAATCACCAGCATTGGGAAAGATATGATGGTTAGTGACTCGTCCAGATTCCCAAATCCTCTGATTCAATTTGACGTTCAAAAAAACACCGCCGGCGCATGCGAGATTTGCAGTATTTTCTTTTGCCAGCCAAGGAAAAATAATATTCAACATTTGAACTTCCAAAATCCGTTGGGCTTCTGCGGCGATATTTTCCCGGCTACATTTTTGAATTAATTTATAAATTTCCAATGCTTCCTCCAGATGCCACTGAAATGCACCACCCTCATTCCAAAAATGCACTTTTCCGAAATTATGTTTTTCAATTAAATTGCCATTTTCATACTTTGGATAAAATTTATCCAAGATCCCTTTGCATTTATCATAATCACCGTACGGGGCCAACCCCATAGTTTTCCCTTCGCCGTCTCCATGCCACCAGCCCAATCCTTCTGTTACGTTACTATAAAACCATCCGAGTGATCCATAACGGTCATACTTAATTAATGGTGTGATTTTATTCCCTTTGCCTTGCCAAATACACAATGAGTAGCCGTCCCCTAAGCCATCGCATGAAACAATGAGCCATTTATCATCAAGCCTTGCGCCTGACGTATAATATGCAGACGCCGCATGAGCCAAGTGATGTTCAACATGAAGCAATGTTCCTTTCGATGGCAATGGATATTGTTTTATATAAATAGGTGGAATTGCTGTTATATCTTTTTTATTTGAAAGACGAAATGCATATTCGACAGTTCGAAAAACCCCTTTGTCTTTTTCAGTCTTATTCTTTTTTAAATCGAGAAGATAATTCAGTTCAGGAAATGGCGCTTTACTGGGTACAGCAACTATATCTATTTCAGTCATAGCAATATTACCGGCCTTTAGACAATATTCAATACTTTGTATCGGAAGTCCTGAATAGTGTTTAATACCAGTAAATCTTTCCTCGGAAACGTCCGCAATAATTTTCCCATCTATCACTAAGGCTGCACCTGAATCATGTCCGATATGAATTCCAAGAACATTCATGTATAATATTCCTCCGATTTAAATAATTTAACCCTTTAGTTTTTGTTATGCTTATAAATACAAAATTCAGTCTTTTAAAATTTCTTTATATGTTTCTAAATAAGCTTTTGATATTATATTTGGATGCCATCTCTTTACTGCTTTTTCTTTTCCTTTTTGCCCCATTTTTCTTCGGAGGTCATTATTGCTTAATAGTAAGTTTATTTTTTCAGCAAATCCTTTGATATCGTTGGGATCAAGAAGAAAACCATCAATTTCATTTTCAACAACATAAGGGACACCCATAATATTGCTACTTACCACAGGAACTCCGGCACACAAGGCCTCTGCCAAAGATACACCATAAATATCGCAGCGTGTTGGAACCACAAAAACCTTTGTTTTGGCAAGATATTTTGAAATCGCAGGTGTATCCAATGCTCCAATAAGCCTGGTATTCTCCCATACGCCATGTTCTAAAGCCAGCTTTTTCAAATAAGCAAATAAGTCAGGTGTAATATAGCCAATGATGTTCACTATCAAACGTGGGAAGCTGTTTTTTAATTTGCCGGCAATTTTAATGAGGGTATCAGCACCTTTTAAAGTCAAACTGCTCCCTACAAAAGTAAGAACGTCTTCATCCGGTATATTTTCGACCTCAAAAAAAACTTTGTTTATTGGCATATCTAACCTGAACAATGTTGCTTTATTAATTACTTTCTTGTAGTAATTTTCTATATAAGGTGAATTAGTATGTATAAAGCTGGTCCGCTTTAGAGCAAAATCTGCGAGAAGAGGTCCAAGCCTCACATTACTGTACCAAGGATAGAATCTTGCAAATTCTCCGAATGCTGCCTGAATGCTCACTAATGCCGGCTTGCTGGAATACAGAGTTGCAAGGGCATAGCAATCCTCAGCACCGTGGACATGAATAAGATCAGGATCAATTTCCTTTATGATTCTTCTTAGCCTAAAAATATCCGGCAAAAAAAACAGCAATCTCCGGGCTCTTTTCACAGTTTTCAAATAATAATATCCCACATTATTTTCTCTAAAATAACAGCTATATTTTATAAAAGGAGAAACGGTTGCAAGTGTTATCTCATGCTCTGGATTCCCTGAAAAATATTCTACAAGTAGTTCTGTCCACGTAGTTCTATGGTCTAGGCCACGACCTGATGGCGGGAAGCGGTGAGGAAAAGCAGACAACGCAAATGGACTTAAAAAAAGTATCTTCAAGGAAATTTAATGGTGACTTTTCTCGTTTATTTTGCTGAAAATAGTATCTAACCTTGGAAATACTATATGATTGTCAGCTATCTTCCTGCAATTATTATGGATTGTGAGGGAGACCTCCTGATTATGAATAATATCAAGGAACTTCTCTTTGAGATCATCAAATGAATAAAAATAAATTACTTCCTTGTTTTCGACAAGTATTTTTTTATGAATCTGGAATCGATCATCGATCTGTTGGAAAAGAATGTTTCCAGCTACAACTGCTTCATATACTCTGGTATTAAAGGAGACTAAGTTTCCAATGGGATTCAATATATATTTATATTTGATGAAATTGTTTATATATTCGTCCCACGAAAATATCCTGCTGTTATTAGCAATTTGAAAATAATGGCCTATTTCTGAATCATTTTTTATTTTTAAAATTAACTCTGTCCGTTGTTCGTAACCAATCGTTCCAAATTGCCCTGTAAATAATATCTTATCAATTTTTTCTTTAAAATCCTTTTCATTTTTAAAACGTGGAGATGACCATTGTGGCAAGAAATAGACATTTTTTAATGATCGATAATCTTCCTCATCCGTAATAAAGATATAGTCTGCAAACTTTTCAACATCGCTGTAGCACTTTAAGCTTCTTTTTCTCCATTCATCAACAATGCAATGGATTCGTTCAAAACACCACATTATCTTTTTTGCTTTGATATTTTTCCAAAACTTAATCTTTTCCCTTTTGTCGTAAAGGAAATGTAGAAAATCATGCCCCAGAAACAGAATATATTCAACATTATTCCAGTCAGTTTTAAACACGTGTTTATAGTCCTCTGGACTGACGATAATCACATTCTCAGGAATGGCATCAAGTACTCCCGGGGATATCCCTGCCTTATAATCTATTGTTATTATCTTTATTTTATCTAATGGAAACATTTTTTAACGGGTGATCTCCTTTGTATTCCAGCAGTTGTCCTTTGAAATAATTTCCATATTGGCCCCAGTAGTCCTCCACTCTTTTATAAATGTGATCTTCCAGGTCTTTTTTCATCTTCAACCATTGTGTATAAAAATGTTGAAAATTGGGATAAAAGGCTTCCTTGAATTTTATCTGACTCTCTGCAACATAGGCATAATGGTATAGGAATATGTCCTGACTTTTTGTATCTTCCCTGTCGATCAGATTCATTTTTTTGAGGTCATAGGCTTTAAAAAAGGGCCCGATTTTTTTTCTCAAAACCAGGGTCGGCGGCTCGTGAGCAGTAAATATGTATCCCTTTTTCCATGGCCATGCCCTGAACCAATCCCATGAAGCATTTCCCAGTCCAGTTTCATCTACCACGGTGTTTGTATTACCGACAAAATATTTTGCATAGAACCTGACACATGTAGTTTCCGGGGTGCTTCTGATCAGTTCAACAGTTTTAAGGACGTCTTCCTTTTTCCAAAATTCATCACTGTCTACTTCCCATAACAGGTCGCCCGATATCTGATCCAAGAAACTGTTGCACATTTCTATTTTCCCGTCCCACCAGTTGTACTTTCTTATAATCTTTATTTTCTTGTTGTCTTTTTCATATCTGTCAAGAAGCTGAGTGGTCCCGTCTGTAGACAAGAAGGTTTTGGGATCATAGCTCCATGCAGGCGGCATATTGCAATGATTAGTGCAATGCTGCGGCAAAACCGCTCCCTCAATAAAGAACCACTCATGGGCAACATCAATCAGACTTTCAATCAAATATGGCAAGAAAGGCATGCCATTCAGCACGATGGTAAAAAATGATACTTTCACTTGACGGCCTCAACGTACAGCGATTCATGCGATCTTCCGCGTTGCTCAACCTCTTCAATATCTGGGATTTGGCTGTGATGACAGGTTTCCTCTCTGACATGAGAAAAGCCAGCGTCGTTTAACATAACTTCTATAGAGGGATAATCGTAGCCCCATTTATGTCCAAACCTATACAGATGGTAGGCGTATAACTGCCCTGTGGTTGTAATTGTTCTCAGGATGTCGTTCATCGGAATATAATTCTCAGGAATCGCGGCTTCGTTGTTTTTCAGATCTATATGGGGCAAGTTTATTGTAAAAAAATCGCGGTTATCAGTCAGATAGGCTTTGGCTAATTTACGCGTATCCGGGACAGAAATTCGTATGATCCCCCCCTTTTTAAGAACACGGAACGACTCGGACAAAAAATTGACGGTCTCTAGAAATTCCAAATGCTCGATCACATGTTCTGAATAAAGATACGTCACTGAATTATGTTTAAATGGAAGCCGTTTTCTTAAATCCCAGTTCAAATAGGTCTTCCCAGCTCTTAATCTCCCATAAAAAGATTCGTAGCGTTCTTTCGGATACAAGCCCAGTTTTGTGAGCAGCATTCTCACCAGACTCCTCAATTGATATTGAGGAATGTAGTCTATATTGATCCAGCCATCTATGAGCGTCATCCCACAGCCGGCATGAATTTTGATGTCATGGTTTTGTTGCATTTTCGTATTCGCCCTAATCTTCAACATTCTGATAGATAAAAATTAAATTCGATGGTGTTTTGGCAATTAATGTATAGCCTTGATTTGATAAATAGCTAAATACCGCTGACTGATTCACCTTACTTACCGTAAAAAATAAGTCTTCTATGATGATCACATGCGGTCTATACTTCTCCCAATTATTTGAATGCAAGACACTCAGTTCAAAACCTTCAACATCTATAGATAACAACTCAATTTCCGTCTCTTCAGGCAAATATTGATCTAAAATTTCGGATAAGGGAACGGTTTGGATGTATTTTTCAAAAACGACCTTGTAACCTTCTTCGCTATTGTGTTGGTTGAATGCATGCTTCGAGAACGTATTCAAGGCAGGCTGACTGATGCCATGATATGGTAAGGTTTGTCTCGTATGTGACACCGCCATCTCAAGATTGATATCTCGAGGTCTGAGTCTGTTAAACAACTCCATACTCCCGGGTCTGGCATCGATATTGATCCCGCGCCAGCCCTTTTTGTAGAAATAGAATGTATTCGAATATTGTTGAGGATGGTAAGCCCCCACATCTACATAAAAACCTGTTCTGTAGTTTTCAAGGATCTGTCGTACAATTATATCTTCGCCGTGTTGGGAATACGATGTGATCGCATATCTTTCAAAAAGACACCGTAGTCTCTCTTGATACGTTCCGGGCAGCAGGTGTCTTAATAGCGTTTTGACATTACCTATCACGTTCTTCATGGACTAAACGCATCCTTTGACTACACATTCCTACTGTATAACCCCTCAGTCTCTCATTAGCATCTCGTCTGAACGAGGTGGCAGAGAAATCCACCCACCCCTTATGAATCAAGGGGCTAATGAAAACAACCTATCCGTGAGTAGTTACTCTACTGTTTCAGCATAACAGGAATGTTGTTCTTTATCTCAAATCGTTGACGACATTTTGGGCAGATGATCCTGGTCTTTTCCTCAAACGAGACTTTTACTTTGCAGATGGGACACGCCAAGATGTTCTGTAAATATTCGTTTGCCTCCTCATCTGAATGTCTGTATCCATATCGAGGATGAGTGACAGACCGTTTTATCCATTGTTTCAGTTTTTGGGGGATTCTCTTTCTCAGCCCAGTTGTCATGAAGCGTTGAGATACCGCCCTTTTGTTATAGGGTTCAGCCATGCGAAGGGTGGCTGCTCGTTCCGCATCCAAGCACACCTTTTCGCTTGGCAGGCTGTATTCATCGTGTTCCGCAAATCGGAACTTCGGTGTGTCATGCCATTCATAGCACACGTTCAATAGATCATGCCAACTGCCGCAAAAGGTCGCGAATTCGTGGTTTTCAAGTTGTAATTTATGAAACAAGACCCCGAATGGCTGTTCCAGATCGTTTTCTCGCAAAACCAGGCCATTTTTCTCTTGATCGACAACCCACTTATGAAACGGCCAACCAAACAACCGTTCCCGGATCTCGTTCGGAGTTTCGATATACCCTTTTCTGCCGACCCGGGCAAGCTCCTCAAAAAAACGCTCCGGCTGTTCCAGGTGTTCGAGCAGCTGCGAACAAAAGACATAATCAAAGCTCTTATCCACAAAAGGAAGCTCATGAGCATCACAGACTACGAGCGGACGGTCTACCACAAGTTGCCCGCTCCGATGCAAATTATCCTCCAGAAACTTATCGGCCAAGATGTCGGACCGCAGAAACGGCGTTGGACCACCGCCTATTTCTAACACCCAATCATTCTTGTCAATATCCAGCTTGCTTCGTATAAATTCTACATTTGCCATTTCTATATCAAGTCAGACAATTATTGATATTTACTTACTTACACAACTCCTGACCAATACGCGCGAAACAAAGTAGTCTCGTGGAAACCGCCCCGTCTTCCCAAAGAAGATGCGGATGAGAGGTCGCAAATTGAGTTAATTACTCACATGACGGCTCGTTCTCCCTTAGCTCTGCGTATAAAAATCGCATCTCCGTAAATTAACTGACCATCTGCTTCCCCAGACTGCAAGTCATAGAGGTGATAGAGTTGAAACGCGTAATTTCGAAGAAACCCTTCCACTTCAAAAAATAGGCAATTGTTCTTATACAACTCCACAAATTCAATTTCAGTACAGATCAATTTAACGTTTGATCGCTGAAGGATATTTTGCGCACCCTTTAAGGCTTCAAGTTCATGTCCCTGCACATCAAGTTTAATAATATCAATATCCTTAATTCCTTGACTCCTTGTCCATTCATCGATCGTCACCACCTCAATGTTCTCGGTGTGATGAGGTCGAGTCGCTTCCGGATAATATTTTTCCCCACAAACATTCCTTGGAGCGAGCGAACTACAGTATAGTTGCTCTGTCACATACAGAGTTCTCTTGCCCGAGGTTGATGAAAGTCCAAGGTTCACAGGCCTGATAGCTGATGAATCCTTGACATTCTGTTCAAGGATAACAAAGGATTCCTTCAAGGGTTCAAACGCGTAGATGATTGCATTTGGGAAAAACGATGAAAACAGTTTTGAGACAGACCCATGATAGGCTCCTCCATCAATGATTCCATGGATCGAATGAGAGGAAAGAAGTTGAGACATATCTGTAAACGGATCTCTTGGACGTTCAAGAATTGTTAAGCCACATTTGTTCAAGACACGTTGTAAATAGTTTTTACGATTCATTGTTCATATATTCCAACTAAAGTACTAAGATTTCTCAAACAGAGCATTTCGGCGTAAAACGGCGAAGGTAATTCTTTTAAAGAGCGCTCTATCATCTTTGTCCAACAACCAGAAAGTGATCACAAGATATGCTATTGACGATCCCAGGACTATGCCCAAAAAATTGCTCATCTCCCAATGAATGATATTATGAGCGATTATCCTAAGACCTACGAGAAATATTCCTCCGATGGCCATCATATGCAGGGGTAATGACTGAATGTAGGCGATAACTGAAAAGCCTGTTTCCCGGTGAAATAAATACATCATGATCAAGGAGGCGAAAGCCAAGGAGATCACCACTGCTGATAACACCCCATAGTAGCCTATGACATGACCCAAAATGATAGCGAGCACAATATTCGTAACACCATTGATCCCGGCGACCAGGGTGCAGAGGTGAGGTTTTCCGATCCCTTGCAACATGATATATTGCGGCATGACCATCAAACTGAAGAGATTAGCCAGCAGCAAGAATTGGATGGCGTGGGCAGCCTTTTCATATCCCTTTCCCAGCCACACCAGGACTAACGGTTCGGCAAGCACGATCACTAACAGAAAAGCAGGGACAGCGAATAAGTAAAACATCCTGGAAACTGAGAGATAGATTCTCTCCATCTCCTGATGCTTAGCTGCGCTATGTAGATCAGCGGAAGCAGGTAAAAGCGGCATAATTGCCATGCCAAATAATTGGCCCGCCATTTGCTTCACCCTGCATCCTATCTCATAGAAGGAAACGAAAGAAAGTGATGTGTAGGCTGCAAGAATAATTTTATTTAGAGGATCCTGTCCTAACCCCATTAGGTTAGAAATAAAAATATTGATACTGTATTTAAGTACTCTTCGAACCTCAGAAAAAGAAAACAGCAAAAGATTAACTTTTATTCCTCTTATCAACCTTTTTACCCAAAATATATTTACTAGAATTGTTAAAGTAGAAAAAATGGCACTATTCAAGATTAACCCTTTTAAACCAAATCCAGCAGCTAAAAAAATCCATAGGCAAATAGCATTTAATATTTTTGAAACTACCATTATCGAATTAGTTATATCCATCCGCTGAATGCCCTGCAATATTGAGTTAAAAACACTAAAAACGATATTAAAATAAAATATAATTATTACCCATGTGATGACAAATATTACCTCATTTTGCAAATCAGGCGGTACCTTCAGGATACTTACTGCTATAAAATTGCATGTCAACAAAATGGTTATTACAACTATCCCCCCGATTACAGCAAACGAAAATAAAGCCGTGCTCACCACTTTGCTTATTCGATCTATTTCTCTTTTTCCCCAATGTCCAGCCACAATTTTTACTATTGCAGTGGTCATACCCATTTCACTTAACTGTGCATAAGAGGTTACAACTCCTGCGATCGCCCATATTCCAAATTGAGTTTTACCCAAAACCTTAAGCATATAGGGAGTAAGGATAAGAATTATTGGAAAAGTCACTACAAACCCAGTGACATTAAAGAAGGCATTTCGAGCGAACTTGTGTGAGGTGTTAACTTTCTCAGCAGGTTGATTGTTGCTATTTGTAATCATCTTTTTCCTTAGCTACTAAGACGTCATTTTCTTTTCCTATATAAAAACGATCAATTAGCTCCATAATAGCCCATGAAGGTGCTAAAATTATTATTGACCATACTTGAACATATACAGAGCTAAAAAAAGAAATAACGATCATTTGAATGTTAAACATTAATATCCCCCAAACCACTGATTTTCGCCAAGAATTTGAAAGGATTTTAAGCAAGCGAATTGCTTTACAAAAAACTGCATATAGAAGCCAACCCATAACAAAAAAACCAGCTAAACCATATCTCGCGGCTAAAAAGGCTATCATATTGTCGCCTTCAACTATCGCGGGGTCATTTAGATGGGCTTGCTTAAATTCTCTGTCATACATCGTTCCTTTAAATCCTTGACCAAAAAGCGGATTGTTATCAATCATGTAATTCCAACGTAACATTACGCTCCCCCTTCTATATCCCAAAGTGCCTCCCATTTCTCGCACATCATAGTATGTAATAGAAATTCTATCCGAAAATATCGACCATAAATCGGTTTTATTTACAATATTAAATAGATAAAACCCGCTTAAGGAAGAGATGCAAATTAATCCTAGAATAGTTATAGTTCGGTTGAGCCTTGAACTGTTTAATATAAACATAACGGATGCACATAACAGGGTTGATATCCAAATACTACGAAGAAGTGTTAATGTTATAGCTCCTCCTATCCATAAAATTATTATTATGTATCCATTAAAATATTTGGGTTTTACTTTCTCTCTTAATACAATGGAAAACACTGTTAAAAAAACAGAAGTCATAACATATAAACTTAAGGGGACCGGCTGATATATGTTGTACTCTTCCAAATATTGAATTTTAGATGCAAGTTCTACGCCTGTTAGTATTTGCAAATAAGTTACACCAGCGGAAATTACGGCTATCGGAATAAATAATTTTAAAAAACTGATAAGGTCATTCTTTTTTCGAAAAGAGCTCAATATCAGGAAAAAAGATAGGTAATATAGAATATCTTTTGCTCTATCCATTATGAAATGAGGATCGTTTCCTTCCAAAAACGATCGGATAACTTGTCCACATGTCAAAAGTATTAATGCAATTATTGGATAACTTATTGAAGAACGAATTGATTCGCTTCTTCCAAAAAGAAAATTTAAAAACATGATAAAAATCAGAACAAGCAAGAGTTGAGAGTCGATCTGATTTCCAACAACTGGCATAGCTATATGTGGAATTTCACTTAAAGGGATAGCATCAAAAATGCTTATTCCAAAAATTATCAAAAGAGCATTAGCAAAATAAGGTTTTTGTTTGTAAATTACTGCTAATAGAATAGCGATGAAAATAAATATTATTAATAGAGAATTAGCGAGTATTTGCTTAGCACAAAAGTATGCTAATACAACCAGCAAAAACGGCAACTGGAATGGTTTTAAAATACAACGCAAAGATTTAATGTACATAAGTGCCCTGCTTAGTATTTTTTAGAAACAAAGCGTTGATATTTTAACGGTCGCCTTCTCATCTATTTATTTCTCTGAATCCTTAATGTTTCAACGAAACATAATTCTCAATAAATAATGCATCTATGCCCGTTCAAAAAAGCCAGCGTATTGCATCAAGTGTTGAATTAACCATGGGCTGACCTTTAATGTTAAAAGATGTATTCAAAATCAAATGCTCACCTGTGATATCTCCAAAGTTATTAATTAAGTACTCTTTTATCTATGTCCAAACCATACACCGTCAGGCCAAATTGAGCCACTTTCTCTGTTGTAGAATTAGATACTCCTGCCCCAATCTCTAAAATTAAGGCATGGGCTTTTGGAAGAGACCGAGTCAACAGGCGCCAACAATGGTAAGTTAAATCGCACCAATATTTATTTGAAGCGTAATAATTTTCAAAGAACCCCTGTTGCCATCCTTCCTTGAAGGAAAAATTGATCCGACGTATGGTTGCATATCTTTCTCTGACTATAGAATTAATAGCTTCTGAAAATTGCATCAGAGTTATTTTTGCAAACGATTAAAAAGCCACAAGCACTAAGTTCCCGGAACCCCAGTTTATACAAAAGGAGTGATAACAACCTACCACGTCCGGTTGATGGAATAGGTAAGTATTCAAACCTGAAAATCTCGAAACCATAACGTTTTACCAACTGCTTTATAGTAGTTTTATCATACCAACAAGCATGTTGTTCATGAACCGGCACCTTTGAGCGAAAAATTGCACTCAGTATGTTGTAGTAACAATATACATTTGGAACAGACAGAATAAACTTACCCATTGGGTTTAAGTGCTTTTTAACCCCTTCAAGGAAAAGCCCAGGATTTGAAAGATGTTCAATGACTTCTCCGGCAATAATGATATCGAAAGTATGACCTAAATCCAGCTTTTCACAATCAGTGACTAATACATTGTAGCCCTTTACCTTCATCTCCTTAATTGCATCTTCTTCAATATCTATGCCTAACACATTCGATGAAATATTACACAAATATCCATGAAGCCAATTTCCCTTACTTACTGAATGCAGATCGTGATTGACGCAGCCTACGTCAAGTATAGAATCTGTGGGTTTGACTTCATTTATTATGTATTCTATTCTCTGTTCCATTCTCTCTGAAATTATGTCTACGAAATCCGCCTGAGTCTTGAATACAACTCAAATAACGGAGGGAAACATCTTTCATTAGAAAAATTAGTGGCCCTTTCTCTGCACAATTTCTTCACTTGTTCGCGATCATATGCAGTAATTACTGAGATAGCCTTTGCAAATAGTTTGGGATTTCTTTCCCGTACTACCAAACCAATATGAGGATCATTTAAAATATCCCTTGAATCTCCTACATCAGTGCTCACAACGGGTATTCCACATGCTAGTGCCTCTCTTGTAACTGCGGGCCCTCCTTCGTCTAAAGAACCGATTAATAAGACATCTGCGTTATTGTAGGCTTCTACCAACTCTCTGCCTCTTTTTTCCCCAAGGAATAGTATTTTATCACACACTGAAGTATTATTTGCATAAGCTTTTAATTTTCGTTCCTCATTTCCTCTGCCGACAATCACAAATACAGAATCAGAGTTCATTTTGCAAACTTCAACAAACGAATCAATCAGGAAGTCTATTCCCTTTACGCGAGCCATACGTCCTACGAACAGTAGTATTTTGGTCTTGGAGTTGACGCCGTTTATTTCTTTTTTCTTAAAGCCATCCAGGATACGGAACCTATCCAAATCCACTCCCACAGAAGCGTAAATGTCTTCCCTAAAAGTGTCTTTAAGCCCTGGATAATGCTTCTTCCAGTAATTATTCAGGATATGTGGGGCAGCTATCACCGCCTTTACTCTTTTAATCATGTAATATTCAATCGGTCCGTAAATGCCAGAAAGTATATAATAAATTAATTTTGGATATCTCAGGAATGCTACTATTCTTGGCTGATCGGAAGTGAGGATTTTTATATTTTTTGGATGGAACAAGATGTAAGGTAGGAGGAAGATTAGGCGACCACTGTGGATAATCTCATCATCCTCAAGTTTCATGAAAGGAACTCGAAGAAAAGAGATCATAAGGTAAATCCACCATTTATCAGTTCCTTTAACAATAGGGAAGAATTTGAAATCAGAAGGGTAGGTTACTTTTTTACTTCCGATTTTTACACCAACAAACTTTACCCTTATGCTTTTCCTCAATGCTTCTTGAAGTAGTATGCGGAAATATCGCGTCATTCCACCAATGATTTCAACATATGGATCCGTAGGATATGCAAATACAACCTTCAGTTCGTTCTGATTTTCCATTTCCATTGAGCTCAGCTTCTCATTTGCTAACTGACTTATACCATTCAATGTATTTCCGTATTCCCTCTTCAAGGTCTATTCTGGGCCTCCAATTCATTTCTCTAAAGGCCTTTTCGTTGGATGCTCTTCTACCAACGAAATCACCCGCCCTCGACCCTTTAAACTCAACTGGAATCCCTCCCAATAGTCGGCTTACGGTCTCTGCAACTTCCTTAATCGTCACAGGTCTCATGCCTTCAAGGTTATAAATCTTGTTTCTCGCAATTTCTTGGAGGGCAGCCACATTCCCTTCGGCAAGATCTTCTACATAGATGAAATTCCGATACTGGCTTCCATCCCTATGGATTATAAGAGGTTCTCCATTTAATGCCCTTTTAACAAAATTGGTTATCACTGTCCCTTCTCTGCCACGCGGACCATAGGGAATCCCATATCGAAGGATTGTGAAATATAAGCCATAAAGTTTGTTATAACTTTGGATGTAGAGCTCTGCGGCCACCTTGGAAGCGGTATAGGTATGGTTTACCTTCTGCACTAAAAGAGGAGTATCTTCATCTACATCCTCTTTTTCCGCCAGCATATACACCCACACTGTACTGGCAAATATCAATCTACCTCCATATCTCCTAATCGCCTCCAGTACATTTACTACCCCCTGAAAGTTGACTATCGCTGTCTCTACAGGATTCTTATGAATATCATTCACATCAGCGATTGCAGCAAGAAGATAAATTGCGTCATAATTACCTGCTAACGCAACCACTACTTTATGAAAGTCAAACAGGTCTAAGAAAATATGGCGAACATCGTCCCTATGGGGCCTCATAATGTCAAAAACTGTGACATTGTGACCCCCCTCTAAAAGTTTATCTACAACATGGGAGCCAATAAAACCGCTCCCACCGATTATTCCTATTTTCATAATTTTAATCCTCCTTAAATATTTTTGCTTCGAGGTAATACAAATGACAAATCTTAGGAAATAAAAGATCCCCAACAGTATTTAATGTCCTTGCAACCCAGATAGGAATTATTTTAAACCTGAATTCTGATAACAATGTTATCGGTGTTATAAAACCTATACCTCTCTTATAGGTCACCCTGAAACCGTTTCTTTTAAGCATGTCTTCAAATTCTGCAGGTGTATAAGTATAAACAAAGGGTTTTTGGAAGCCCCTAACAGCAGTCCATGAACCGTGAATTGAATTCCTGTTTGATATGTTGATTAGAAGATGGTTAGTAAGTGTAGCAATCTTTTTGAGAAATTTACTTAATGATTCTATATCAAGGTTCTGTATAAATTCTATTGCCGTAACAATATCAAAATTACCATTTATCGGAATGGAGTTAAAATCCCCCCCAATTACCTCTGCTTCTGGAAATTTTATTTTTAATTTCTCGACAAAATTTTCATTTAGCTCGATCGCTGTAACTTTATAGCCTTTTTGACTTAAAAAAGAGACTATCGTACCTTTCCCTGAACCTATATCCAAAGCCTTTTTATTATTACCTTTAGGCAACCTCTCAAATACTATCTTATTTAGACCCCTAAAAATAATATCCCTTGGATCTTTTGGATTTTCCCACCACTCTTCATAATAATGTTTTATATCGCTATATTTATCATTCATAATCAAATGATAATTTAACTTAAATCACCCTATTCTCCCTTGTAATAAAGAGGGAGGCACCAATGATTTCTGGCTATCCATTCAGTGTTCGGAAGATCGTAATTCTTTTTAACGATCTTATGGCATGGTTCATCATAGACCTTACCCGTTGACTTTTCGATGGGATCAAATACTATATATTTGTAATAACTAGAGATCATCCCTTCAGGCAATTTCACCCTGTTGGAAAACTGGGAATCTAAATTCTTCCGTGCATATTCATTTTTCCACGCCACGATCTCGTCCAGTCGGGCCACTTGGACACAGCCAATAGCAGCTGTAAATTCGCTTATTCGATAATTCAACCCCTGAACCTTATAGTCGAATTTACCGTAGTTTCTGTACCTCTTGGCAAACTCGATCAAATCGGCATTGCCGGAAACGAGCATGCCTCCCTCTCCCGTGGAAATCGTCTTGGTGGCATAGAATGAGTAAACCCCGGAATCTCCCCATGTGCCTGGTTTCTCTCCGTTCCATGAGGCGCCATGAGCATGGGCGCAGTCCTCAAGTAAAATGATACCTTCCTGTTTGCAAAAGGTAGCAACTTCTTTGATCTGAAAACAGATATGTCCCCCGATATGGACAACCCAAATCGCCACTGGCTTATACTGCTCGATTTTCTCCTTGAGGTCCTCAAGGGAGATGCATAAATCGTCTTTATTGCAGTCTACAAATTCGACTACCCCGCCGGCTTTGATTACGCTTAGCGGAGTTGCCATAAATGTATTCGAAGGGCATAGAACAATTTTGTTCCTAACATCAAAGAACTCCAAAGCAGCCATTGCAGCTCCTGCCCAACTCGAAAATGCTACCGAGTACAACTTATTATATTCCGACCATTTCTCTTCGAATAAAGCAGTAAACCTCCCTTCAGACCATTGTTGCGTTGAAATTATTTCATCCCAGTATTCATGAAGTTTTTTCAGATCTTCCTTTTCAAATCCAATAGTGAATTTCATATAGCCTCCAGGGTTAGTGGGCCGGCATGGATACGTTGCTGCGAAACTGCAATCCTCAAAATATTTCTCTGGTTTGCTTCGTTCCTATAGTTTCTTTAGTTTGTTTGGTTTCTCACGTTTCTTTTGTTGAAGCTTATTTTCATTGGCCCGCAGATAGGTTATGAGTCCCGAGATCATCTTCGCAGTTTTCTCGGCTTGCTGATAAATTCTGTCCAAGGGGGCGGGACGTCCAAGGGGACGTAGTTAAGTTATTTCACTTATCTTGTTAATCTCGTCTGTCTCGTTGATCTCGTTGGTCTGGTCCCGGTGAAATAAGTTTCACATTTCACCCCGTACACTTACATTACCCCAGTGAAATAATAAAAGCGTTTCACGGGGCAGGCAGGGCAAGCCCCGTACACTGCGTTACGGGACAGGCGGGATAAATTCATCTGGTCTATTTCGTTGAGAACGTTAGGATCGTTAGGATCGTCCATTACAAGCGTAGAGATGAGAGTAAAAATCTAAGCAACCAGTTCAAGTCTTAATTTTTCTATACGCGAACGCACCGGCTTTA
>Ga0315284_10002893_pt1 | contig 24461 bp, 17 predicted proteins | sample YL17G09_16_MG_FD_203696 | JGI IMG/M metagenome (GOLD analysis project Ga0315284, IMG submission 203696) | Sediment microbial communities from Yellowstone Lake, YNP, Wyoming, USA - YL17G09_16 | ecosystem: Environmental > Aquatic > Freshwater > Lake > Sediment | place: USA: Wyoming | collected...
TTTTACATATTAGAACATAATTTTTCGGTTTTATTGGGTAAAGTGAAAAATTGGATCAAGTTAAGGGACTGTGTCCAAAGTAAAATTAAGTACGCGAACGCGTCATAGTTACAGGTCTCCAAGCTAAAAATAGTTTGAAGACGACCCCCAAAGAGTCGTCTAACACAGTAAAAAAGAATACGGCGAAGCCGACACTTTGCGTAAGAAATCTTAAAATAAAGAGGAACAAAGTGTACCTGATTATTTTTCACTTTAGAATAAAGTGAAAATATATTAACTAATTAAAGGAGTAATTGACACCTTGGATTAACAACAATTCTTACGCGAAGCGTCGGCAAAGCCGTATTCTTTTTTGTAGTGATGGAGTTGCAGAAAAAACCAGGTTCAAATTTATGCTGATCTATAAGTTATGATAGGAAAAAGACTATCATAAACCAAATTAAGTAAAGTTTTTTGGACCTGGTTTTTTCACAATTCTACTTTGTCACCAAACTATTTTCGGCTTTTCTACATTTTATGACGCTCTTGCGTACCTGTGTCCTCGTACTTGTTACAAGTACGTTTACCTAAATTTACTTTGAATACAGTCCCTAAACCAAAGTAATGGAGTCTATTTAGAACCCCGAGTCGATTTCGATTTTTTAATAGATTTCGACTTTTTTACTTTTTTAATCAAAGGCGATAAAGAGGCGTCTAATTTTCCCATAAATATTGGTTTATCAACGTACCCATCTATTCCTGCATCTTGACATCTTGCCTTATCATATGGTTGGACTGCGGCACTTACAGCGATAATAAAAGGAGGATTTTTAAGTTTTTTTATATGTGTTGTGGCTGTAATTCCGTCCATTACCGGCATAATAATATCCATCAGTATAACATCAGGAGAAGATATTTTAACTTCATTTACACATTCTTCTCCGTTTGCGACAAATCTTATATTTTCAAGAGTATAACCTAGCGTACATAACATTTCTTTTATAGTAAAAGTGTTATGGGCATCATCTTCTGCTACTATTATTTTTAGAGAAGCTTTGTTTTTCAATCTTCTACAATTTTCTCTATCTGTTGGTTTTTTTGGAGATTTCTTTGCCATTAAACAACCAACCAACGCTGGAAATAAAGCATTTTGATCGATTGGTTTGGTAATATAATGATCAAAATATTCTATTTTAGAAGAATTTCGTAATGTATTTCTTGTCGTCGCAACATCAAAGGAACCCATCCCGATGAAAGGCATAGAAGGATAGGATTCTTTTATATCTCTAGACAACTCTATACCTGCCATATTAGGCAAACAAATATTAACTATCGCTGTACCAAAAGGCATAAATTGAAGGTATTGAATTGCTTCTTCTGCAGAAGAAACTGCTTGAGGTATGCATCCCCATTTAAAAAGCATATCAGATAATTGGAGACGAGTTTCAGGATGATTATCCACGATCAATATTTTTTTTCCTTTCAGAAAATCACCATAATACGTTTTTAGCTTTTCTATATCTAATTCTTCCTCTAAAACCACGTTAAAAGAAAAATTACTACCAAATCCCAATCCACCAGACGATACAGATATTTTTCCCCCCATTAATCTAACTAATTCTTTTGATATAGAAAGTCCTAATCCTGTTCCTTGTTTCGAAGATTTTGAATTAGAAGCTTGATGGAACATGTCAAAAATTTTATCTTGTTCGTCATACGCTATACCCACTCCTGTATCTTTCACTTCAAAAAGAACATTCCACGTTTTTCCTATTTCTTGGGGATCATACGATTTTTTGGGAAGTTTTAAACTACTAACAGGCGAATCGTTTCTTATAGATTTGTTTGAATCTTCTTCTTTTGAAGGGACAGAAGTTGCTGTGACATTTATGGAGACTGATCCTTCTTCTGTAAATTTGCAAGCATTTCCAATAATATTCATGAGAATTTGAACTAAACGCTGTTTATCTCCCATGAGAGGAGGAATAGATTTCTGAATATTAACATTTATTTTGAGAGATTTTGAAATAGCCATACCTTTCACGATATTTACAGAATCAGCTATGGCATCATCAACAAAGAATGTTTGTTTTTTTAAAGTCAACCTGTCCGCGGTCATTTTACTATAATCTAAAATATTATTAAGAAGGCTCGTAAGTTCCAGAGAACATTCAGTAAGATTTTTTACATATAACTCTTGTTTTTTTGTCAGAGGTCCAGCTTGTGGTAAAAGAGTTGCCATTCCTACTATACCATTTAAAGGCGTTCTTAGTTCATGTGATATAGTAGCAAGAAATTTATCTTTTGATTCGGATACGGTTGTGGCTTTTTGTATTTTCATAGCAAGTGGTTCTTTATAAACAGTAAGTCTATGTAATAATTTTGAACATAACCCTAGCAGCGGCATAACTATTTTAAAACTTGTCATGCTGTAATCTTCATCTCTATTTGCTACTGATAACACGCCTATAGTTTGGGTTTTATATTTCAAAGGAATGATGATGATTTTTTTTATCGCTGGGTGTCCTTTTGGCAAAGTTAGCTTCGTTTTCCTTGTATCTTTTCCGTAATCGTTTGATATTATAATTTTATTTTCTTCACAAGCCTTACCAAACATATTATTCAGAGATTTACTAGTTTTGCTTTCAGTTGAATGTCTGCATGTATTAATGTTTTCGATTTTCCCATATTCTTCACTTTTGTTGTTTGAAAAAATGATACCAGGCCTTCTTTCGCTCAAAGCAACACAAATTAAGCCATTTGATTTGTCAAGTTCTGATTTTTCAATTAAATTTCCTTTGACAGATATGCTTCCTATGTCAGATTGAAGGAGTTCCATAACATTTTTCAACAAATCTTCCAAAAGTAGGTCATATTTAACTTTATTTTTAGCTAACTTGAAACACATTCTTTCGAATATTTTGGCTGCTGTCACAGTTTGAGCAGTATTAAGCTGAAATTCTTCGCTGCTAGAGTTGTCGAAAGTGACAGTTTCTACGTTCAACACGTCGTTAGAGTATATTTCAACCTCATATTTTGCGGCCATTTGTGTGTTATAAAAGGTTAATAATATATTTTTAATGATAGATGAAATTTAGAAAAGAGGTTCTTAATATATTTTTTATAATAGGAAATCCTATCATACTTGTGGTCTAATTTTAAAAGTCCTGTCTTCTTTTTCTAAAAAAGCTCGATGTGGTCGCTTTCGTCCTCGATTTCTAAAAAACTTATTATATCCTCTCTATTTTTTTTCATAACAAAACACATTTCTTTTACTTGATCTTTTACGTATTTTTTTGGTCCATCCTTAAGAAATTTAGAATAGAAAAACTTGAAAGAATCTAAACTATAATCAAAGGTAATCATCATCTTTATGATTAAAGCCAACAGAGAAGGACTGCAGTCCATAAGTAGGTTTTTATTTACTTTTGATATCAAAGAAACATGATTTAACAAGTACAAAGATTGCAAAGAAGCAAGTTTTGTTTCAAAACTTTTTACAATTAAACACGCTGTTTTTTCGCATGGAACATGGTTATACACCCTTACGATTCTGTAAATATAAGGGCTTTTTTTTATTTTAATACATGAAGCGTGGTTTCTGTAATAAGAAAACAAAATTTTTTTAATATTCTTATTTGTTCTAGACAAAAACCATAAATATTGAGTACAGAAAGAGCTAATATATGTGATCAGTTCGTTTGGTAAAGATTCTAAATTCATGTGATGTTCTAAAAAAATCAAAAAAAATAATATAGTAATTTTTAAATGTCAATTTTGGGAAAAAAGACAAAATAGAGTTGTGACAAACCAAGCCTAAATTTTAGTAAGGTAAAATATTAAAGTAGGATTGTGAGAAACCAGGTTAAAAATATTTACCTTTCTTCGATTTATGATAGGAAGCCCTATTATAATTTATAAATTAAACCCTGGTTTTCCCAAGTTCGTTTTTATTTTGGACCTTGTTTTTCCGCAATTCTACTTTATCCTGTGCTTTTAAATAATATCTGAATATTAATTAATATGTACACAAGTTCTTATGATTTAGAAAAATTAGAGTACCAAAATGGTGATGTTCAGAGAACTTTATCTTCTAATTACCAAGAAAAAACACCATGGTTGCTCGTGAATATGTTGTCTGTTGATGTTGACGTTTTGATGGAACGAGTAAACCAAAATAGTAGATTCTTAACAACTTTAAAATCAGGAGAACAAAAAGGGTTTTCTTACGATACCTTACACGACGGAGACCAAATTATGGTTTGTTATAGAACAAAAGATGGATTAGTTCCTTTTTTGCTTCCTTATAAGGTAAGAAATTTTTGGAAAAAAATAACTATTGGAGCTGTTGAATATTCTTCTGATGGTGGTCAAGCTGAGGTGCAGGCAAGTTTTTGGGACATGAGAGGAATTTGGATTCATAACATGACATTTTCTCCTATGAACATTTACTACAAAAATAGGTTATCAGCACAAATTTTTGCTTATAACGGCACAGGTTATATGGGTGGAGGTGCATCTACTATTTATTTTGACAACGACAGGGAAGGTTTAAAATTGGGTGATGAATTATCTTTTTCTTTTTCTGTAAACGGAATGGAAACAAAAAAAATGGTAGTTATACTTGATGACATAGAATGTTTGAGCATCTATGTTGGAAGTGTTTTAGGAGGCAGCACCCAAAGCAGAACAACTGTTGGAAGAAGAGGAGATTCAGCTATTACACCAGAAGCATGGGGTCCAGAACAAGACTTTGGCGTATTTAGAGTTGGCCGACCATCTTATACAGGCGTTACTTATTATGAATCAGACAAAGAACAATATAAAACCTATCCAACGGCTAATTATCCTTAGAAATTGTTAGGGTTCATGAGGTTAAATTCAGGTACAAACTAACTTATAATAGAAAAATCTATTATAAATCTAACCTCACGTTTCCCATAAATCTCTATATATCTCTAATCATCTTCGTTTTCTTCTTCGCTTTCGTCAACTTCTTCTTCGCTTCCTTCTTCAAAGTCATCATCATCACTCTCGCTTTCTTCATCAAAATCGTGAATAGTTCTTGGCATCACCTTTTTTTGTTTCTTTTCGAATTTCTTTTCAGATTTTTTTTCAAGCTCTTCTTCACTATTTTCATCGTCTACTTCCGATTCTTCTCCTGATTTTTCTTCTTTTTCATCATCGTCGTCAAAATCAACTATTTCATCACCATATACATTATATTGACTGTCGTCGCTCAAATTCAGGCTTTCATCCTCTTCTTCACTATTTTCAGAATAGTCTTCACTATCTTCCCCGCTAGGTTCTTCTTCGTCATTTTCATTGTCTCCTTCGTCCTCTTCTTCTGTTTCTTCATCTTCGATGTCGTTTTCAGGTAAAAATTCTGTCAAAAGTAGTGACAAGGTTTCTTGTGACTCTTTTTCCAAAATTTCTTTCATATACTTGGTATCAACAGATACCTTTGGCGATTCTTCTTGGTAATCTTGCATTTTTTCTGTCAAATTAGCCCATTCAACCACCTTTTCATCTACTTTAAGAAGAACATTCATTTTATCTTCCAATATTTTCATTGCAGTTTCATTTTTCTTTTTGTCCTTTTTTTCGTGGAGAACTGCTAATTTATCAAATAAATCTGCATAAATTTTTACTTTTGGTATCTCTTCTAATTTATATATTTTTTTACTTATTTTTTTAACTTTCTTCTCTAAATCTTTTGTTACATTTTCACCTTTTTTTGCTATAATAGCGTCCCATTCCTCCTTTGTGGTAGTTTTACTAAGTTTGTGTACCTTATTAAAGTTTTTTTTCGAATAGTCATCAGGATTAGAAGAAACTTCTTCGTATTTTTCAGAAAATTGGTGTAAAATATCGTAAAATCCGAACAACTCTTTGACCGTACCTGATTTAGGGATTGTTGTCGGAAGATTGATTGATCTATAAAGACTGGCAAACACAGCTCTTGCTTGTGATATTAAAAAAAATTCTAAAATCCCATTTTTTGGGTAAAGTTCTTTTTCGTCCATTGCGTCCTCCAATGTGTCGAAAATAAAATCGTAATCAACCTCATTCTCTTCTGAGGTAAAAATCAAAGGTACTCCTGCAAATCTTAAGTTTTTAATTGGTATTTTATCTTTTACGTCTGCCAAAGATCTTACCTCAAAATAGTTTAAAATAAAACTTTTTTTGTTACAAGCTATTTCGCTTGGATTTATAACGTAATATTTCACACCATTTGAAGATTCTTCGAAAGTTACTTGCTCCCCGTCGCTGTTATAAATTAAATCTGAGTCTGCAACAATATACTTTCTTTTACATTTCTTCCAATCTTTGTTTTCGCTCCATTCATACATCCTAAATGTGTGAAACCCTGACAAAGTGTCGTAGTCGTATTGTATTCTTTCATCAAAATCTGTAATGTGGTTTTCTTTTAACCATTTATTAGCCATAACTAAGTACGTTTATTATATCAATATTATTTATTTTTATCAATTTTAAGTTTGAAATGTAATTGTAGAAAAAGTGATTTAAAAACGATGTGAAAAAACTGGGTCCAAAATATTTACCTTACTTTTGGTTTATGGTAGGAAACATTTAGGGACTGTGGTCGTATCCTAAGATATGGACATAGTCCCTTAGAAACGACCCCTAACATTTCCACATTTCCTCTCCCTTCTTAAATACTCCCTCAAACACATTTTCTTTTACATATCCATCTCCCACGAATTCTTTCCTGAGTTCTTCCTTTAAACTTATCAGATTTTCTTTTATAAATTGTCTATAAGCCTCTTTATCTTCCTCTTCAGCAAGTTCACTATCAGCTACCGATAATTTATATTGGAGTTCTTCATCATCGCATCCTTTAATTCTAGCTTGCATTCTCCCTGATAAATTCGCTATTATTTGTGCTTCCCAAGAAATGGTGAAACTTCCATCAAATTCAGATAATGCATTTATAAATCTATTGCAATGACCAGAAGAACAGGTGTCTTTCATGTCTACAAGTTCTTCAATTAGACGCCTTTCTGGTTCGTCTCCAAACTTTTCTTTTAGAATTTGAATTTTATCCCATACAAACACAAAAATGTCAGAAATTGTTGTATTATATTTGGTAAATGTGGCGGTATCTACAGAAATACGATGTAAAGATCTTAATACAGCGTCTCTATCTTCTTTATTTTCTAAATATTCCTTAGACTTATTTATAGCTTCTTGATGCACAATACTATAAGCTCTTACATCACCTTTGGTCTCCTTAATAATTTTTTCAATAAAACTTTCAGCTTGTTCTGAAAATTCATGTGCATTTTGAGAGTCATTATATATCGTCTTTACCTTGTTTCCGCTCAAAGCAGAGCGGCCTAACTCTGAAATTAACCTTCTTGCTGTATCCATCTGAGCAGCATCTCCTAACCTCAATACCACATCTGTTGCAGTTGCTCTTGTATTTTCATCAAGGTCGTCTCTTCTTCCGAAATCCAAAAGAGCTTCTATGATTCCATCTTTTTCATCTTTTTCGACCACTTTCATTTGTATAAGATTTTGACCAGATAAAATTCTGTCGTTTACTTCATTTTTAATATCATTGAAGAATTGAATTTGTAATTTATACAATAAGTTTTCATTATATGGGGTCTTTAATTTTGACCAATTCATAAAAGTGCTGATGCCAGTTTTTGAATTAAAACCAGCTATTGTTTTGTACCTGAACTCAGAAGACAAAGAAATTTCTTTGGTAAGTTCTAATAAAATTTTTTCAGCTATTTGTGTATACTCGGAATCTTGTGAAGCTAAAAGATATTTTGTAGCCTCTATTCTATGCTGAGGAATCACTGTTTCGTCGACTGCTATACCACTAAACGCTTTATAACAAACATTGAGAAAACAACCGTTATATAGTGAAGTAGCGCATTCTATACGTCTCATTGAGTCAATTACACTACATTCGGATATTTTTTTTAATAATTCAACATTTTCTGTTAATTCTCTATCTCTCAAAAAAGATAAAAGGTCTCTCCATCTTGTTATCATGTCATAAGCTTCAAGAGGCATAATTTTTGTGAAGGAAACAATAACTTTAACTTTATTATCAGGTGAAAGTGAGCTAAGACATAATTTATTGTACAAGCTGATTGATTTTCCTATATCCCCTTTTTCGAACAAAACTATCGCTTCGTCGATTTTCAAATCAAGAGCAGGAGTTTTGTTTGTTTTAATATTCATTTATATCCCTAATCATAACACTTTAAACTTATTTATAGATCGTAATGCGTATAAATCTAAAAAGAATGGAAAATAAAATGGTATAATTTTTAGCTAACAGACGTCTTTTTTTTGAAAGAACCAAAAATCTTGCTATTAATAAACTAAATATGAGTACAGAAAAAGAAAGAGAAAGAAAAGTTGTTGCGCAATTTCAAAAAAGAAAAATTAAAGAAACAATCCCTATTAAAAAAGAAATTGTCGAATTATGTCAAAAAGACAGTGAAGGCAACGTTTACAAAACTCAAATTAACACACAAAACTATGAAAGACTGAAGCATTTGATCAAAAACCTTGACATTGAGGTCGCTAAAGAAAAAGATTTCTCTTATCGCCAATATTGTAAACTTTTTGACTCTTATGTTACAAAAGAAAAAAAATGTGGAGGTAAGATATGCTGTCAAGCAATAACAGAAAACGGTGAAAGGTGTAAAAGAGCTGCTTCAGATTATATGATGGTCGATTTAACAGGTAAAAATTTTACTCCTGCCATACCAGAGATCATCAAAAAGAATCTTGGAGTAAAATATGTTGAAGAATTAAAATTAATAGGATTTGCGAGAAGTTGTTGTTTTTATTGCCATCAACATGCAGGTATGTATGTAGCTGAAAAACTAACATGGGCACATAATCTTGCGTATTATACAACCCACACCGAAGATTTTTTGAGCATATTTTTTAAAGATGTCAAACCCAAAAAACTATATGGAACTATAACATACGGTTTTCATAATGTAGGAAATATGAAAAATGTCGACGAAATTGTCAGGGATGCTTTTCTTACGCATTCTGTATCTACAGGTGCGTTGAAAACAGGAGAACACGGTACTGGTTTCAATTATTATTATTTGGGGATGAAATTACTTGTGTTCTTTGATGGGTTTATAAGGCCTTACATAATTAGAGCGCTAGAAGGAAATGATGCAGAAAAAGAAATGGTATTTGAACAACTTGTTGTTACGGCAGCTGGGGTGCTCTTAGAGATGGAACATGAGATGGATTAGGGATTAGTCTCTAAACTGGTTCATGGTTTTTGCTGTATTGAAATGTAAATTGTAATTTTTAATTTTGGTTAGTTTTTTGATAACGTTTTTTAAATTTTTCCTTAATAAATGGCAAATACAGCTTTATTAGTATTTTTGTCTTTATGTATTGTACTTTTGTTCGCTGTGATGGTTACCTCGTCTATCGCTGCAAATAACGCTGATAGTGGTACAAAATGCCACGATTACAGCATGTATTCTGCCCTTATAACAGGACTGACTACTCTTTTACTGATTATTGGAATAGGTGTTTATATTTACACTTCAAGAGAAGCCATCGTTGAAGGAATGACAGAACATACTGGAAATTTGCATGATTACTTAAAAAGTCTCAAAACTCCTGCAGAATAGACGTTTTCTTCGTGGTTTTACGATAGGATGTCCTGTTGTAAAGTTAAAGTTAGGGACTTTGGACAAAGTAAAATTAGGTAAACAATCATGATCAAAGGTCGAAAAGCCTAAAATAGTTTTGGCTACCACCCTAATCAAATGGGTAAAAAATAATACGGCTTTGCCGACGCTTCGCGTAAGAAATCTTAAAATAAAGAGGAACAAAGTGTACCTGATTATTTTTCACTTTAGAATAAAGTGAAAATATATTAACTAATTAAAGGAGTAATTGACGTCTTGGATTAACAATAATTCTTATTATTTTTGTAGTGAAAGTAGAATTGTGGAAAAACGGATCCAAAATGTTTACTTAATTTGGTTTATGGCAGTGTTTCCTGTCATAATTTATAGATCAACATAAATTTGGACCTGGTTTTTCTGCAACTCCATTTTGTATATACAATTTTTTTACGCCCATACCCACTTATTATTTACGTAAACATTGGCTTTCCATGGTCCCAACGATTCAAATCCTTGCACATGACCTACAATATCTCCGTTTTCTAAATAATTAACATGATTTAAAGGAATAACGAATCCATCTTTGTTTTGTACCATGTATTGGTATAAATCCTGTAAAGGAGCTATAGGCTTTCTATAGAGGTTCATTATGGTATTATCTTTTGGGTCTACGGTTTGGATCATGCCTATTTTTTCCCATTCAGTAGTAACCTCTGGAAAAGGAGCATATGAACTCACAGAACTAACAAAAGGTATGGCACCACTTCCTGTATATCCTAAAGCAGGTCGAGGTGAACCAGGATATATGTTATTACCAAAAGAATTTCCGTGAGTATTATTATAAGCATCGCCGTAAGCATCTCCATAAATATTAGAAGCTCCTGAATACGGTCTGTATACTCTTGAATCACCTCCCGGCATAAGATTTCTTTTATAAAAAGGTGTATCTGCATAAACTAAACCTTGTTGCATGCTGTTTTGATTAGGACCATAAGGTTTAAAATAATCATAAGGTTGTAGTGGTTTTTGTTGATAATAAAAAGGATAGTCCCATTTTTCATTCGACTCTTTCAAAGATCCAGCAGGAACAGGCACATTCATCATCATTCCGGGTGCAGGACCATTCGATTCTGGTCCATTCATTTCATAAGCCGGAATATACGTACCAGTTTTATACTCTCCCCTGGAAGGATTAGCGCTAAAACTAGACATGCTAGGGCCAGAACTAATACCCAAAGGCCTTATAGGATCTCCCCAACTTGCAGGATGTGTATCATACGAAGCTTCCCTTTGATATGCTAAAACAGGATGCGGTCTATCTAAAGAAGATGCGTTGGTATCAGGAAAATTTCCTCCAAATGGGAAAAAACTTTCTGAACCAAAAAATTTTTTACCAGACAAAAAAGCGAGGGCTATCAAAAACACAAACAAAATGCTCAGACCTACTAAACTGTTCATAGGCTATCTTGAAAATTGATATTAAAATATGGATTTTTTTACAAAACTATTTTGTAAAAAATATGCAAAACGAATGGGATTCTGAAATATCTTTTTGGATAAAAGGAGTTCCTTATTTATGGGTTGCTGGCGAAACGCTTTATGATTCAAAACGCTTTTATTTATTAGGGAACAGAACAGACGAATTGTCTTTTTTTGACGAGAAGAATGAAATTATAAATTATTCTTGTTTTAAAGATGCCAAAAATGTTTGTCTATTCCCCATAGACTTAAAGGCCAAAATAGTAAGAAACTGCTTAGAGGTATTTAGATGGTATGCTCATGGGTGGAAAAACATTATTTCCGTTGAAGAAGCTTTAGAAGTTGTACCGTATAAAAATGCTTCTTTAAGAATAGAAGGGAAGTCCATTGATATTTTACCACCTATCGAAATACAATATGGCGTAACTATTTTATCAGAAGAATACGAAAAGATATTATTTTTGTATGAATTGTCCTTTTCGAATGTAGGAAAATACTATGATGTGTTTCCAGATACAACTAAAACAAAGTCAAAAATAGTAAAAGAAGCTAGAAAAAAGAACGAAATATATAAAATTTCGGAATGTACTGCAATATACAAGGCCAAAGATTTTCATAGTCTCCCTCATGTTAAAAAGTTTTATAAACTAGATTATATACATTCGTTGTACAACCAAATATCCAAAAACTACGAAGTAGAGATCAAAAATAAAACTTTTTTGGAAAAATTATTTGAAAAAAATATGGTCGATAAATCAGAAATCTGCATTCCTTTGTTTATCAACTTCCTAAATTCACTTAAAAAAAAGACATTTTTGGAAGGTGAAAGAGGCGAAAAGAAAGCTAAAGAGGTTTTGGATATGGTTCCTAAAAACAAGTTAAATAAAAACAGTGTTGTGCTTGATTTTGGGGCAGGCGATGGAGCAATAATTGCTGAAGTCTCAAAAATTTTAAAACTAAATAAAAAAAATGCCATAGCCGTTGATCTAAAAAAAATGCCTGACAACGAATTTTACACATATTTATCAGATGTTAAAAACGTGCCTGATAACTCGATCGATTGTATAATTTTATTTGAGGTATTACACCACATAAATCCAGAATACCATGAATCTATCATAAAAGAATTAAAAAGATGTCTCAAAGCAGATGGTATAATCGTCGTGAAGGAACACGATTTTCCAAACCACGAAGAAGACCCTTTTTATCTTTTATTTTTAAATTTAATACACGAAATGTGGTATGTGTACAAAAACGAAGAAAGAGACCAATTATGGTCTGTAACAAACTCGATAACACATATAAGCGAATTAATGTTCCCGTTAAAGTGTGTAAAAACCAATATGTGGACACAAAACAACTATCAAAGGATTTATCGCGCTTCTTTTTCTTTCGAAAATAAAGCTGGTCTAGACGCAAGTCATAAGGACTCGAGAAAAGCTCCTATAATAAACGTTCCTCACATAAAAGATCAGCCTTTACCTAACCAGAGAGTAAATGGATCTTATAAAAAAATAGATGGAAAGTTTGTGTTTGTGGAATTTAAATTTTAATTGTGGTTTTGGTTTGGGACCGTCTCCAAACAATTTTTGGATTTTATGCCTGTGATCATGATGGTTTTCCTGATTTTAATTTAGCGATGACCCCTTTCAGAATCTTAAGCATCTTTCTTTAAATAATAACCAATTGTACCTTAAAAATGGAAAAAGATTGTTGGTCTAAAACGTTCTGATGGAAACCCCAGGTCCAAAAATTATTTATTCTTACTTAATTTAACCTTTACTAGGTTAAATTTATTCTTACTAAATAATCTTTGGTAAGGGGTCGTCATCAAATTAAAATTAGGTAAAAACGCCATGATTACGCGAAGCGTCAGCTTTGCCGTACAGGCGTAATATCCGAAAATAGTTTGGTTACCAAAATGTAATATGATCCGATATGTTACTTTAATTTAAGTATATATGTTTTTTTCTAAATCAAGATTTAGAAACACTTTTAAGCAATTAAAACTTAATTTTTGGTATAATTGTAAAGTCCGTACGATCCTATTAATACTCCTATAGCGATTAATATTACTGCCATAGATTTATTACTTAACGAAGGAATTCTAACATTTGTAGGATTTTCTGGATCATATTCTACGGATATTGTTTGACCAGCCGTATAATTTGCATATTTAGAATTAACCGTAATTGAATTTGTAAATTGTTTGTTATCTTTTGTTGTATAAGAAACACCAAAAACACAATTGTAATTAAGTCCTTGTCCACTATCAGACCCATTACATGTTACATTACCTACTATAGTAGCATTAGTTGTTATGTAATTTGTTTTGGAATTATAATTTGTATATGCAAAATACAAAGTTACAGCAGCGATTATGGAAGTAATTAATAAAACCATTCCTTTATCAAATTTGATTGTAGTTTGAGAAGCTCGTTGGTAAGGTCTATCAGATAATGTAATATTTCCCATGTTTATAGTTTGGTTGTCTTATTATTGATAAAACAATTATTTACAGTGAAAAAACCGGGTTCAAGTTTTTAACTTTTGGTAGATTTTATATAATTTAACCTTTACTAGGTTAAATTTATGCTTACTAAATAATTTTTGGACCCAGGTTTTCCATCGGAACGTTTTAATAGCGTTTCCTATCATGAATCAAAGTAATGGGTCATCATCAAACTATTTTCGTTATTTGAACCTGAAATCATAATTTTTATCTATGCTCCCTAAGGTAAATATTTTGGATCCAGTTTTTTTACAATCTACTTTGGCTTAATTCTAAAATAGAGCTACGTAAACCTCAGATTTTAAATTATGATAGTGTTTCCTATCATAAAGTCAAAGTAAGATAAAACATTTTAGGCCATGTTTTTACAATCCTCAAAAAGGTCCATAGTAGAACATTTTTCTTGATTTATTCCAAAAAACGTCTTTTCCTGTTTCTCGTTTTGCTTTTTTTAATATTTTGTCGATCGATTCTTCTAATGGCGGGTTCAAAGGTCTCAAATAAATAGTATAAGTCGCACCTTCAGTAAATAAAATGTCGTTTTTAAGTTTTAAAACCCAGTTATCAACAAGTTTTGCGTTTTCCATCTTTCTTTTAGATTTCAATAGTTTTTTCTTATACCCAACTTTAAAAGTCATTTTTGCAACTTAAAAATAATATGGTTTCGCCGACGTCCAGATTTATAGACAAGCATAAATTTGAACATCGTCTAAAGTAGAATTGTAAAAAACCGGGTCCAAAAAATTTACTTAATTTGGTTTATAGCAGGAAACACTGCCATAATTTATAGATTAGCATAAAATTGGACCTGGTTTTTCTGCAACTCCATTTTGTCTCCAAACCCCTTACCTATTTTAATTTGGACGCAGTCCCTTACAGAGTTTCCTATCATAAGTTAAACTTGATAATTATAAAGACCATGGGTACTGATATGTATATAGTATTTCAAATTTATGATTCTTATAAAAAAGAATGGCTTATAGTTTTGTACACAGCCGATCATCAAAATCGCGTCAATAAATACGGTCTGCTCAAAGAAAAAAATGCTTTTCTAGAATATCGCGGTTTATGGGGAGATTTTGGGAGGAATTACGCTTCTTTTGAAAAGCTCGCGAATATAAGTGATGGTGAAGGTATACCTCCTAAAGGTTTACCTGAAGATTTATCTAGTATGATGAAGAATTTTTTTTATCATTCTCAATATTTACATTCGCATACCTATTTTTCTGGTGAAGAATTGCTTGCTATACCAGATACAGAATTTTGTTGGGTTTTAGAGGATATTAAAGAAGTAATAAGAAGAATAAAAAATTTATGGTCTGATTGTGATTGTATACATAAAAAAATGTGGCTAATAAGGAATATGGGAGAAAACACAGAAATAAAAGACGTTGGTCTTGTGATTACTCGGTTTATATGCGAAAAAAGTGTTATTCTTTCAAAAATTAGAGCAATTATAGCTTTTGTTTGTTAGACTATGTTCAAAGTAAAATTAGGTACACAAACGAGTCTACAGGTACACGAGAAACGTCATTAAATGAAGAAAAGACGAAAATAGTTTGGAGACGACTCCTAAAGTTCTTTATGATAGGAAACACTATCATAATTTATAAGTATAAAATACTTAGTTCAACACCACAACAATTTCTTTTGGTTCCATTGCGCTAATCGTGGCATTTGTTTGGTATCCTAAATCTTTAAAATATTCAATGATATGCACTTGCATTTTATTTGCATCAAAATGTTCTTCGAGCACAAAAGAAACGGTGTAAGAACATACTTCTCCTTTTTCTGCGGACAACCTAAGCCCTTCGGATGCTGCTTTCAAAGTGTCTTCGAAATGGGTATGAATAAAAATCTTTCTTTTTCTTTTCAAAATTTCTACGTATTCCGATTTTGTCATGATGACAAAATCTTTGGATTTTTTATTTTCTGTATCAACAACTTCATCTTGCACTTTTTTCTTTCCTTCAAATGACGCAGTTTTGTCCATATTTACTTTATTATTGCTATCAACTTCTTTTATATGTTTTTTATCTAAATTTTCGAGAAGAAATTGGTTAATTTCCACCAACTTACCTAATTCGCAATTAAATATGTTGTTTCTTTTGTTATCGAGTGTTTCAAAAGTATCTATAGACGCGTTTATAGACGTGTCTATATTTGTTTTACTATAAACTTCGAATCCTTTTAGGCGCTTTTTTTCGTAAAAACGATTTTTCCATCGACAAAAATCGCTACGGACTACCATCATTATATCATCAATGATCAATAAATTAGCAACCAAAAAATAAGAAATCCTATATTTAACATAAGCATCTCTATGGATATAAAACATCGTAACACCAAACATAAACATATGGAAAAAAAGAGTATAAATGATGGTATAAACTCTGGCATTTTGAAATATATTCCATATTATCCGCAACAAGATGATCCGAGTCTTTCCTACCATATTTCTCAACTTGAGGAATTTAATGAACTCAAAATGGGATACAGAGAAGATATTCCTAAAAAAGCTGGTGAACCACTATTTTCTCAAGAAATACAAAAAAGATTTTTTTCTGAAAATACTCGCTACGATTCATGTCTTATAAACCATATGATGGGTTCAGGAAAATCGTGTGTTGCTGATTTTGTTATCGAAAATCTTAAATCTCCAATAAAAAAGCCTGCAATCATAATTTTATCCAATGTAAATCTCGTTGTATCATTTAGAAAAGAGATTGTTAACAGGTGCACATCTGAAATTTATAATATAGAGTTAACAGAAGAAGAAATGACTCCAGGAATAACAAAAGACCAAATCGAAAAGAAAAAACGTAGAAAAATAAAGGCTGCACTGGCTAGCACATATTATATTGGAACTAGGACTGAGATTCTAGATCCAATAAAAAACAAAACAGACGCAGAAATTAAAGCCTTATATTCAAACCGAGTGGTTATAGTTGACGAAGTACAACATTACACAACAAAGGCAGAAGAAGGTGGAGATCCAAAACATTATGATAATTTGTTTAGATTGACTCATGCGATAGAAAACAGCAGAATTCTTTTGATGTCAGGTACGCCGATTTGGGACAAAGGAGAAGAAATAGCTTCAGTTCTCAACTTGATACTCCCAATAAATAAGCAATTACCAACAAAAGGAGCTTTTAGAAAGAAATTCATCAAAAATTCCAAAATAATCAATGAAAACGAATTACTCGAAGCTTTTCGGGGAAGAGTGAGTTTTTTGAGAGCAATGGAAGACGATATTAAAAAAAGAGATATTGGTATTTCTGAACCTTTTTTGGAACACATCAAAATTTACCCTGTAGTCATGAGCGATTTTCAACAACGAGTATATGATAAATTAGTCACCGAAAATTATGCACAAAAACAATCTAAAATGTTAGAAAAAAGCAAAAGCGGAAACGAAGGATATGAAACTTGGACAGACGAAGAATTAAATAACCTCGTGAATGACGAAGATCTAGTAAAAAGAGCAAAAGTAAAAGGTGACGTGTATAAAGGAGCAAAATTTATCAAACCTTTACCAAATAAACCTACAACAGAACAGAAAATACATCATAAAGAATCCAGAACAGAGCTCATCAAACTTTTAAGAAGACTACTTATACCGAGCGGGTTACGAAGAGATGTATTAGAAGCTTCTGCTTTTGTTTTCCCTGTAATTAAAAATGGAGAGCCTCAACCAGAAGGTACATATGGAACTGAAGGTTTTAACATGAATTTACAAAAAATAGAACAAAAGAAGCTCCAAATCAAATTTGAATCAAAGCCTACTTATACATATAAAAATCCTGAAACAATCGAACTTATAACTCAAGATCTTGGAGAATATTCAGCAAAACTCGCTTTTATAGTTGACTATGCCAGATCTCATCCTGAAGAAGTTATTTTCGTATATGATGAATTTGTAACAGGAGGCGGTGGAGTTATCAATTATTCTGTCGTGCTTAATGCTCTGAAAAATGATGAAGGAAATAAAGAATTTTACTGGGCAAAATCAGCTACAGAACTTAAAAATGCCAGCAAAAATTATAGAAAATTTGTTACCATATCTTCTGACACAGCAACGACAAGCGAAAAATACGATATTGACCGCGTAATTGATGTTATAAGTTCACCACAAAATGCACGCGGCGAGTTATGCCAAATTATTTTTGGTTCTGGAAAAATAGCAGAAGGACTCACAATCAAAAATGTGAGAACGTTTATTTCCAATGTACCCCATTGGAATAGGTCAAAAACAGATCAAGCAGAATATCGTTCTTATCGGGTTGGTGCTTTGGCAAATTTTAAAATGCCTAAAGATAGATATCTGAACACGATATTATTAGCTTCCGTAAGAAAATATAATAAAAAAGATAACACAGATAGTCCTCATATACTTCCTGTATCCTACCCTGAAAACACAAAAATATCTGGTAAACCAACTATCGATATTGATGTGTATAAAATGGCTGAAAATAAGGATATCATTAATTCACAGCTTTATAGGCTACTTAAAAAAGGGTCTTGGGATTGCGTTTTAAGTTATGAAAGGAACGTTCTTCCTTTCGATGAAGAAGGTTCGCGTGTATGTAATTACGAAGAATGTAATTATGTATGTGACGGATACCCTGAAAAACTCATCGACAAATCATCAACAGTTTGGAAATATGGTACTAGCCCAATATTAAACCAAAATTACGACATTTTATATCTTAGGAAGAATATTAACGAGATTACAGATAAAGTGACTAACATATTAAAAATTAACCCTATGAAAGGGGTTGATGATGTATTGAAAGATATTGGATGTAAAGATTATGAAAAATTGGATACAGTTGCAAGCAAAACACAATGTTGGATAGTTGACATTATTTTTAAAGTCATCAATCTTTTCAAAACTTATTTTATTCTCAGATTTTTAGAAATTAAAGAACTTGCGGACATATCTGGCGAACATACCAACAATGGGGCGCTACTTGGAGTTTTGAAGAGGATGATTGATATTCGGTCACCCATATCAAACAGATATGGATTCAGATCTTATCTTGGGGAAGAAAATAACGTTTTCTTTTTAAAAGAATCACCCAACGACAGAGGGTTAATGGCATCCTTTTATTCTCAACATCCTATTATATGCGATGTGAACGACTTAGAAACACTCCAAGAAATTTCTCAATTGTCTCGAGATAAAAAAACTTTGCGTAAAGTTTGTAAAGACGTTAGCTCAGAAAAAGATATTGCAAAGATATTAGAAGACGTTTCTTATAGGACCAAAGTTGTGTTGTTTGAAGAAACTTATATAAAGAACAAAAAACTGGCGATAAAACTATTTCCAGACACTGTCAAACTAACTAACGCGGGTATACCGTTCCACCAACTTTACGTTATAGAACCAAAAGGAGTAGAACACGGTAAAATGTCAAGAAGTTTGTCAATTTCTGGTATAAGAAGAATTTTGGATAATGGAATTTGGAGATACGCTACCACAACTGAGGAACAAGAATTTTTATCTGTGCTTACAGAAGAAAAAGAAACTAAAAAGTTGTCATTAGAAGGAGTCGATGCAGAACTAGCGACAAAGATTGGTTATATTGGAATCGAAACAAAAAATGAATTCCGCATTAAAAAAATATCAAGAGCGCATGGAGGCAGAAATATTACTTCGTGGAATAAAGAAGCTTTGTATGAAATTATTTGGGAAGCTGGTATGTATGATGTGGAAGATGGCGTGGAAGATATCGTAAAAAAAGGAAAAAATGAGAAAAAGGAGGAATTGATTAATTCTATACGTTCGCAGACATTGTACAGCGGGTTATATGGAGGTAATATCGAAAATTTAAATAAAATGAGCGTCCAAAAGCTGACAGAAATAATTAGATTAGCTTCGTTGACGAAAGAAAGCCTCGCCGTTCTTGTTAAAAAATGGCTTTATAGTCACAACCTCGTAAGAGTAGAATAAGAGACAGTGTCCGTCTTGGGATATGACGAAGTTATGTCCATATGGTGAAGTTATTTTTAAATTAAACTCGTGTAAACGCTCGTGAATACAAGCATAGCAAAAAAAAAAGGATGGAGTAAAGTTTACCTGATTATTTTTGCCTTTATTCTAAAGGCAAAATATAATGATTTGCACAGCAAAAAATAATAAGAAAACTTTGGATAAAGAGGAGTAAAGCGTACCTGATTATTTTTCACTTTATTCTAAAGTGAAAATATAGTAACTAATCAAAGGTGTACTTGATACCTCAAGTTAACAACGATTCTTATTCTTTTTTATAGTGATTAGAGTGTAAAACGAAGTTCCGGAAAACCCAGGTCCAGATTTATGCTTATTTATAAATTACAATAGTGTTTTCTATTGTAAACCAAGGTAAGGTAAATATTTTGGACCCGGTTTTTTCACTACCTCGCCTCCTCAGGCGAGGTAGTTCTACTTTGTGTTGTCAAATTAATCCTTTTGAGATTTACTATTTTGATTTAATAAGTAAAACGTTCCGATGAAAAAGCTGGGTCCAAAAAACATTTATTCTTACTAAATTTAACCTTTACTAGGTTAAATTATAATATTAATATATCAAAAGTAAAAACTTGGACCCAGGTTTTCCACAATTGTGAAAAATAAACATTTTCTACCACCAAACAAAAATGATCAAACCATTAATATAAATTATCTAAGTAAAAAATGAGCGAAAACAAAAAGCCCAAACTGCTTGCTATTGAAGAATATGAAAATTATACAAAAGAATACAAAGAAAAGTTTGGAGAAAAGACGGTTGTCCTATACCATTCTGGCGATTTTTACGAAATATATTCTTACATGGACGAGCCTTCGTGTGTTAACATTGACGAGCTACATAAAATTTTGCATATGAAAAAAGCAAAAAAAGAAAATGTAAAAAAGAAGCACTACATGACTGGTGGTCCAACGTATATGTTATACAATTACGTTTCTATACTCAAAGAAAATCTTTACACTATCGTTATTGTAAACCAAGTTACTCCTCCTCCTAACGTCAAAAGATGCGTAGTAGATATTATAAGTCCTGGTATGAGCATCGGATTAGAAGATGTTGGATTAGGCTCTTCAAAGAGCAATATAACGATGGTCGCGTATTTTTCAGAATTTCCAATAATCAAGTCATTAAGGAAATTGGTTGTCATTGGTTATGCTTTAGTTGATTTTTCTACTGGTTATTCGAGTATCGCAGAGTTGAATTCTACTTTGGATTCCCCAACAGATGCACTTGAAGAATTAAAGAAAGAAATAGAATTCAGAAGTCCAGAACAAATTATTCTACTGAGTGATCCATCCAAGTTGGAGGATAAAAAATCTCCTATTTCTCAAAAGAATTTATTAGAATATCTTTATTTGAGACCAGTTGACATTCTTTCAAAGACTGTAATGATTAAAAATATGCTGGGCCAGTTGCCAGAATGTTTTAAAAAAGAATCATATCAAAAAGCTCTTTTTGAAAAAGTATTTTCTGACAAAGGCATGAATGATATTTTTGAATATATTGAACTAGATAGGAAGCCTATAGCAAGCGTTGCCTACGCGTATATGTTGAATGAAGCAAAAAATCATAACGAACTTCTTATTTCAAAGCTTAAAAAGCCAAATATAAACATCAAAAATGACATTCTCCGTATTTCTCCTTCAAGTATACAACACCTTGAATTATTTGATTTGGAAGATATTACTAACACATCTATAACTCATATAGGTAAAACAAGATATCGTGAAAGGTTGTTATCGCCTCATGTTGATTCCGATAAAATAAACAAATCATACGAAATCGTGGAAGCTTTGATCAAAGATTTAAAATTTGAAGATACAAAGAAATATCTCAAAGAGTTTTCAGCAATAGACAGGTTGTTTTGGAGGATGGAAATAGGAAGACTTGCGATAGAAGATTTTTTTTCTATACATACTACGTTAGAAGGCCTTTTGAAACTTAGAAAAATTACAAAAGATATTCTACCTATTAAAAAGTCCATTATAAAAGATGTTATAAGCACTTACACAGGTAAAATCGACGTGTCATCAAAACATAAATCTACTCTTAAAATTTTTATGACAGGATATAACCAAGAGATTGACGATTTTATTAAAAAACATACTTGTTTGAAGGAAGAACTTAAGATAATAGCGTTCAAAATAAGCGAATTCTGTAAAATTAACTATAAAAGCGATTGTTCTTTGGTCATAACTAAAATTAAATGGGATTGTCTTGGTAAACTAAAAGGAGAATATAAACCTATAAATTATGAAGTTATAGATTTTTCAAAAATCAGGGCGTGTAGAGCTTCAAAAACAACTTGTCATAAATTATCACACCCAATCATCGATCAAATGTGTGATGATGTGATAGATTTTGAAAGATTGATCAAGCAAAAAGTAGAAGTATCTTTTTTAGAGTTTACGAAATTGTTGGCATTTAAATTTTCTAACATACATTTCAAACAAATTATAAAGTACATTGCTGACGTAGACTGGTATGTTTCGTGTGCAGAAACTGCTTGGAAAAGAAAATATGTTAAACCGATAATTAACAACAAATATGGTAACAAATCATACCTTGACGCCAAAAACATACGCCATCCAATCATAGAAAATGTTCAAAATGACATAAATTATGTAGCAAATGATGTAGAATTAGGCACACCATCTACCGAAGGAATACTATTATATGGTGTAAATGGTATAGGTAAAAGTAGCATGTGCAAGACTATTGCATTATCTATTATTATGGCGCAAGCAGGAATGTTTGTACCTGCTGATTTTTTCGAGTTTTGTCCTTATGAACGACTTTTTACAAGAATACCGACTGGTGATAATTTAAAAAAAGGTCAATCTACCTTCACAAGAGAAGCAGTTGATTTGATCGAAATTATTAAATTAAGTGATAAAAAAACATTGGTGGTTGGTGATGAATTGTGTAGTGGAACAGAGTCTTTGTCTGCGTTGACCATAGTAAGGGCAGGAATAATAAGCTTATACGAAAAAAGAACAAGTTTTGTGTTTGCAACTCATATTCATAATCTTTTGAACGAAAGAATTAAAAAACTTTCAGGATTGAAAGTGTTTCATTTTTCATCAAGGACTTTAGCAAACGGAGAAATAGTATACGATCGAAAGCTCCAAGAAGGACAAGGAAACACTGTTTACGGACTAGAAATATGTGGCGCCTTGGGTATGGACAAAGATTTTATGAAACTCGCATATGAACTAAGGTCAGAAATATTAGAAGAAAATGGAGAAACTCCCTACATAATCCCACCAGGACCTTCTAATTATAATTCTAAAGTTTATACGTCAACCTGTTTTTGTGGTAAAGAAGCAGTCGAAGATCATCATATATTACATCAAACAAACGCAGATGAAAGAGGGTTTATAGGACACATTCACAAAAATCATGCTTCTAACATTATAGGAGTATGCTCGACACACCATGATGAAATTCATTCAGGACATATTCAAGTTTCTAAAGTACAGACTACAGCAGGTGTTAAAGTTGATGTTTCAGATGAAAAAGGGAAAGATTTAAGTGTATCAATAAATAAAAGAGTTTTTGACCTCAAAGCAAAAGGATACACACAAAAGTTAATAAGCGTTGAGCTTGGTATTAGTTTATATAGATTAAAAAAAATACTTACGAGTGGGAGATAAAAAGGTAAAATTTGGGGGTTATCGGATTAAACATTTTATCATAATACTGGAGGTACATAATAATTACAGATTTCGCTTTGATATAATGTCACCCCAAATCTAACTACTTTCATATTTAAAAGTTCTTACGCTTCACGTTGATCGTGTGTATATAACCTTGTAGTTATATATTTTCTAAGATATTATAAGTTATGGTTGTTTCAAAAAGATTCTTATTTGCTACCACTTTTGTTGGGTGGATGGTTATGGGGAGAGTAGAAAACAATAAATCAATGAAAAGATATGCGTTTAATAAAGGCTATAATTTTTCTCAAAAGTTTAAGAAATATTGGGTATGGGATGCTTGTGTTGAGCCTGTTATAGTAAGACAATCTTACATTGTATTTACGTTTGGGAATGCTTTTATAAAAGGAATGATTTCGGATAATGAGGAAGGTCAAAAGAAAGAAATAATGGAAAGATACAAAGAAAAAATAGAAGAAGAACTGAAAGAATAGTGTGAGGTATTTTATCATATTTCTGGTTTAAAGAGTCCTTAAAACAACTATAAAATGGATCACTTTGATAAAATAGAATATACACCAAGTATTATGATAGGAGACACGACGGCATCACAAATTATTATAGGAGGTATCGATATCATAAAGTTGAAAGACCAGATTGATTCCTTGAAATTGTTGTTAGAAAAGCAACAACAAATGTTAGAAGCGTTATGGTATAGACCAGGAGCGCCAGGATATGATGCCCTCGAAGCAGAAATGGAACACAAAAATTTAGAAGAATGGAAAGTAAATTTTTGAAATAAACTATCACTATAAAAAAGAATAAGAATTATCGTTAATCCAAGGTATCAATCATCCCTTTGATTAGTTACTATATTTTAGTATAAAACACTAAAATACTCAGGTACGCTTTACTCCTCTTTATCCATAGTTTTCTTATTCTTTTTTGCTGTGGATGCAAATGCCGGAAAAATCAGGTTTTGATTTCTAAATTATAATAGAGTTTCCTTTCACAAACAAAGAAAGGTAAATATTATGGATCCAGTTTTACACCAGATATGTTTAAATAATAAATAAATATATAACAAACATGGATTCTGGTAGAACGGTAATCTTAAACGTGGGAGGTAAAAAAGTCGAAACACTTCGATATCCTCTTCAAA
>Ga0315284_10002894_pt1 | contig 24452 bp, 31 predicted proteins | sample YL17G09_16_MG_FD_203696 | JGI IMG/M metagenome (GOLD analysis project Ga0315284, IMG submission 203696) | Sediment microbial communities from Yellowstone Lake, YNP, Wyoming, USA - YL17G09_16 | ecosystem: Environmental > Aquatic > Freshwater > Lake > Sediment | place: USA: Wyoming | collected...
TATTTTTTATAAATATCTAATCTTTTTTTTTACTCTGACTTTTTAGATAAAAAATGTAGGTTTAAAAATTTGAGGATTTCCTTGTTATTTAGCGAGTTGTAATCAGTTGAAAACATGAAAAATTCCTTTATAAAATCTCTGTATTTTTTTACAGGCTCTGAATTTCCTTTTCCATATTGCTGAATAACCATTCGAGATGAAATATCAATTTCAATCGTTACGTGTGGTTGATTTTTTTGATCTCTTATCGATAAGATAAGTGATAATCTGTTTTTTAATTTTTGTTTATAATTGCTTCCTCCAACACAATGCCCCATTACAGTACCTTCAAATTTAAGCTCCTCAGCATTCAAAATATATAAGAAGTGCTTTTGGTCAGAAAACCTGAAAACAACCCTAGAATTGTCTATTTCAGGTATTTTTAGGTCCTCTATGCTGTATTTTGCAAGCATTTCCATGTGCCACTTGGCTTGCTCAGAAAAAGCATCTTCAAAAGAATAACTAAACAAATTAGCCTTTGTTTCGTGGGCCCAATCAATAATCAATCTAAGATCAACAATGCGACTCAATATTCCAATATCTTTCTTTGATTCTTTAGCAATCCAAACATCATATTTATGCTTCCTTTTTTCGTTTTTCTCCTTAGCCTTACTGACATTTGTGCCGAAGTAACCTAAACTTTCGCCTATTTTAGAAATCTTGAGCACAATTTTATCTACCTCATTTTCAGACAAATAATCTACACCTTCCCTTTTTTGGTCTGGCAAGAAAATTTTTTTTATGTATTGTTCTCTATTAGAAAGCATTGGGTATTTGACTAATCAACAAAAATTTTCAACAATATCTTGTCTGTTGTTGGTATCTCTTCTGCAGAATATTTGCCTGAATTTATGGTTGGATCGTCAATTCTTATTTTGTTCACTCTATAACACTTTTGGAATGTGAACTTATTTTCTGCATCTAATTTAAAATTTACTATTGTATAACACTTCATAACCACCCTAAGCTTATGCTGAAGAATGGTTAATTTTCTTTTTAAAAATAATTTTTTGTCTATTACAAATTCTCTACTGATCATGATTATTCTTGTTCGTTGCTATTATCTTCTTTTTTCTTTTCTTCTTTTAGCTTCCTTTTTTTAGCCCCTACTTTGGGCCCTCTCTTCTTCTTTCTGCCTGGCTTCTTCTTGTAGTTATATTTCTTTTTTTCCTTACCACCTTCTTCTGTGTATTCTTTAGCTTGCTTTTCAGCTTCTTCAAGGAGATTATTTTTAGTTGTATGCTCTGAACTAAAAACATCTGTTGGGTCAGTTGGAGCTGCATCTGCCATAGTTGGATGAATGCTTTCAAATTCTGATCCTATATTTTCAGGGTCTATTCCTAATATGTTTTTTAATGCCCAATCAGTAGATACAGTAGCCTCTTCAGTTAGCTGTTCAAAAACATCTTTCTTGATTTGTTCATATTCTTCATTTCCGATGTTGTGAAATTTTAATAAATCTCCTTCTAAACTACCTGTACTTTCAATTTGTATACTTTTTGTTGTATGTAAATTGTCTAGAACCTCATCATTATCAGGTGTTGCATTAGGAATTATTGAAGGATTTACCTCTGAAACTTCTGTGATAAATGCATTTGAGAAATCTTCTGTAATAGGATATTCTCCTTTGTCGATTTTCAATAAACCTTTTCTGTCGAAGATTCTCATTGATTTTGTGAATGTTGTTCCGAATGAAAAACAAGAAGCGCCTGGCTCTAAAGAAATTAATTTATCGTCAGAGTCTTCAAATCTTATAAAGAATTCTAGTTTTACTCCTGATATGTTTGTTATTTTAATTCTTTTCATAATAGTGTTATTGTATAGGAAATATATAGGATTTATAAATAAAAGTAAAATAAAAAATCCGCCCTTTTGAGGCGGATTTTGTTTAGTATTGTTATTAATTACTTTTTGGCTTTAAAATTAGGCCCAGTTAAACCTTTTTCAGGCTTAAAATTAGGGTTGTTTACTAAATTACCTGAAGTCATATCAAGGATATAAGCCTTGCTTTCGTTCATGAAATCATTTTTAAACACCTTGTACATTGCGTTTGATAATGAATTTGGTTTAGCAACAATAATAACTTCTTTACCATCGATCATCTCTCCAGATTCAGCATCTTGATTTCTTTGCATGAATTCTTGCTCATTTTCTTCTTGGCCTTGGCTCATTGTTACATATTCTTCTTCTTGATTTGAACATCCGCAACTTCCATTGCATCCACAAGAACATTCAACAATATTTTCTGCTTTGTGTATAGTTTCAGATGTTTCCATCATTGAAAGTCTTTTCCATCTTTCTTTTTCTTCTTCTGCAGATCTCTTTTCAGTAACAATATATTTTTTGTTAACTCCTTCTTTTTCATTTACTTCATTAAGAGCAAATTTTCTCTTAACTAACGATTCTTTAAGAAGTTTTGAGTCGTCTGTTTTTTTGTTTGTGTTTTCCATTGATTCTTTTATATTTGCAGCGTGTTGTCCTTGAACATAATTATGTTCCATTCCTTTAGGAACATATCCTGAGCCTTTATTTAATCCAACAGTATAACTATAAGGAGCGCCTGCTTCAGAAGTAGACTCTCTTTTCATAGAAGCTCTTTTTTTCTTTCCTTTAGAATAATTTGTATCAGCGAAAGTTCTTTTCATTATCCCTGTACCCATTTCAAATGGATTAGCTGCATATTTAAAATTACCTGCAGTACCAACTGTACCATCAACAGGAGCACCACCAATTGCACCAACACCTGCAGAGCCTGCAGTTGCTATTTCAGAAAGTTTCTTTTCTTCTTGAGTTTTCCAACCAAGATTAATTTCAGCCCACTCAGAAGGCTTAAGCTCGCCTGGTTTTTTAGCTCCAAACTTTTTCATTCTATCTGAAAAATATTCTTTGTATTCTCCTTCTTCGATTTCACTTAAATCATCAAAAAGCAATTTGCCTTTTGAGTTAGCTGCAACAATCTCAGGACTGTTCATTCTCAATTTTTCTTTACTTTGAGACTTTTCTTCTTTTTCTTTTTTAGCTTCGCTGATATATCCATCAACTTTATTTGAAAGCTCTTCAAGAGAAGAAGAGAAAAGATTAGAAAGTGTTAGTTTATTTTTTTTCATATTTTCAACCATTGAGTTAATGCTTTTTTCTGTTTTATCTTCAATACCTATTTTTGTGCTTGTTATTTGAGCAACTTCCTTTTCGGCATAAGATTTAAATAATTTTTTAATTTCCTTTTTAAACTCAGGAATAGAATTAATCACAAAATTTGATCTGTCATTTACAAGATGAGCTCCAGCTTTAGAACCATATCCTCTAAACGCTCCAAATTCTGATGTTTTATAAGCTAATTGAATGACTTTATTTTTAGTGTCCCATCCAATAGAAATATCACTAACAGTTTCTTTACCACCAAAATAGATGATTTTTTCGAAATAAGTGTTTGTATTTGGCTTACTAGAAAGTCTTATATTAAAGTGATTTAATTCAGTACCAGCGCCATAATTCTCGCCAGTTCCGTATTCTCCAGCTCTACCTTCTTTTTTTGAATACCCTTTTTCTTCAAAAGCTTTTTCTGTAGTTTCTAATGCAATTTCTTTAAGTGCTTCATAAACATCAAACTTGAACTTTTGTGCTTCGCTAAAAGACTCTGTCTGTCTTGGGAATCCTTTAGGGTATATTTCTTCTTTCTTATCCATATTAATGAAGAGTTTTATAATAAATAGCCAAAAAAACCCTTTTTAACCATTATAAATAAAAATAAAAAACCCGACTTTTGTCGGGTTATAATTACTTAATTTAAGAGTCCTTTTTTTCTCCAGGCGTTCCAGGTTTCTTGATCCTCTCCTTGTATGCCTGGGTTATCTACATATACCCCGTCTTTATACAAATATCCAATAAAGCGTTTTCTGTTAACCCTTTTCTTTTTTGGAATTAAATGAAAATAGGTGTCCATGTCATATTCATTGGTGGTTACATCAAAAAAAGACTCTTTGTAAATCTTTTTGGCAAAAATCCAAAACTTATAGTTCCACAAAGTATTTAATATGTAGAATCTTAATTTTGAATGTTTCCAAAAGTTTTTAAACATATTATCCTATAGTTATTTTAACGAATATAAAATAAAGTAAAAAAACTATTAATGATGCTAACGCTGAAAATATAGAAAAAAACGTAAAACTAAACCTAGCTTTTTCCCAGATTGATAGCTCATCAAAACCATCTGTGGTTCTAATGTTTTTAAAATCTTTGTACACGAATCTAACTGCAATGCCCATTCCGACAGCAAGTAAAAACAATATAACTTTTAATACATATACCATATTATTTATCTCCTATTCCTTTATCTTCTTCCATGTGTTTTCCAACAGCATCCATGGTTCCTTTTATCATATCATCAGCAACCATGTCAGTTAACATATCTTGTTGTGATTGCACAATAAAATAATTATTCAGTTCTATAGCACTTTCTATTTGGACCAATTTTAATTCAGTCTTATAAATCATGTTTATACGATTTGGCTCTTGAGAAGAAAGGAGAATGTTGATCGTGTCCATCAACATATCTCTCTTAATTTGTAGTTTTGAGCCGACTGCTTTTAAAAGTCCTATTCTAAGTTGGTTATCCTTCATTTTCGTCTAACGAATTAGCGTCTACAACAACTTTCTTTTTAGCGTTTTTAGCATCTTCTTTTTCTTTTTCTATTGCAGAAGAACACGCAAGATCAATTATTTCAGAGCTTTTAATAACTTCTTCAATACCAAAATGGTTCATGTTTTCTTTGTACTCTCTTGTGTCTGTAGCTTTCTTTGCAAACACTAATTCAGCAGGATCCTTACCTTCTTTAATATCAATTCCGCAAAGTAATTTGTCCATTTGAATGGCTTTTTGTTTTGAATCAAGAGCTTTCCAAACTGGATGATAAACTGCTAAGAAATAATCAAAGTCATCATTTGCCATTTTTTCTATATTTGGTCTAGCCACTAGAAATCCTGCAACATATCTGCCTGCGTCTTTTTTGGCAACTCTTGTATATAAATACTTAATTCTCTCAGGTTCAATGCTTGAGTTATGAGGAGTTTTTTTCTTAATGTATTCTGCGATGTGTTTTAATTCATCATCAGCATCTTGAAATTCCCAATCACCAAAATTTTCTTTAGGGAAGTCAGGAGTTTTTAATTTGTCTAATTCTGCGAATGCAGATTCTGCGAAAGTTGTTGCCATAATTATTTATTTAGTTTTAGAAACCAAATATAATAATTTAAAAATACAAATGCAAAAATTATCTGATATTATTTCTTCCTTTGTTGGTGTCCATAATCCCTGTATCAAAAATACCCATACCTTTTTTCTCTCCAGCGCCACCAGCTTTTCTTAAATTGCTCTTAGTTCTTAGATTCTCGTCATGAAATTTAGCCATAACACCATCAACCCATCTCTTGCCAGCATCACCACCATGTAAATTCCATGATTTCATAAGCTCTTCATCCTGGAGTGTGTGAGCTTTTATTTTATTAACATTTTCTAGATTTTTGTTAAAAAAATCCCTTAGTTTTTTTACTTGTTGAAATGTTTGAGGTTTGCTGCTAGATAGTTCAACAGCTTTTTCTAGTTTAGATCCTCCTTTGGCCATAGCAGCTTTACATGCAGATACTACATCATATGGAGGCGTAAATGTTTTGTTATAATTAAAATCACCAATCGCTTCCTCAAGAATTTGTCTTATAACTTTTCTAATCATTATTCTTTATCTTTAACAATCATAGACACCAATTTTGTTTTGATATCCAAAGGAAGTCTAGATGGGAAACCTAAATTAGTTAGGTTCAAATTTACTTCATCATAGAAGTCTAAATTGTTCACAGGAGCCCCAGATTCAATCGTTCTTTTTATGGCAATGTCTAAGGCCTCTTCTGTCTTTAAAGGCTGTTTAATCGCCTTAAATGCAACAGGAGAGTTGTCATACATATTGTTTGCCATGCTATTAACAGTCATTCCTTGACCACCAAGGCCAAAGTCGTTTGAAATACCGTAATTTTCTTTAAAATCAGCATTCAACTTTCCTGATCCTAAAGCTTTTAAACGCTTATATTCTGAAGATAAAAGTTCTTCATTTACATTATCTTTTTTGTTAACAAAGATTTCGTCCTTTTTTTCAAAAGCTTTAACGAGTTGCCTCATTCTGTCATTTTCGGTTTTCTTTTCCATATTTTATTTTTTTACCAAGAAATAATTCCAAGACCCATATCTCCAGAGTAGAATCTAATCCCTTTAGGTACAGATTGTTTATAAACTTTTTCTAAATCCCACTTAAGCTTACTACCAACCATTGTGTTAGTAGAGTTATTAGGCAGGTCCGTACTAGCCATGATATTGCCATTGTCATCAACTATTTCGTTCATTGTAGAAAGAAATGGTTCGGTTTCTTTTGAATTTCCGACAAAAGCACTAATATAATCTTTGAATGCGTTCTTGCTTTCTTTGTTTTTAGAATACCACTTTAAAAAATCGTCGTAATTAACCACAACACTACTTGGCTTGCCATATGTAGTTTTGAAATCTATTTTTACAAAATTGAAATCTCTTGAAATATTCACATCATCAATCTCTCCAACAGAATTTGAATCTACGTGGTAGAAATCTTCTTTCCCCTCGCTTAATAGGTTTAAATAATAATCTTTTATTTTCATTAGAAAGATTTTATTAATAAATAGAGCGAAAAAATAATGTTTATAGCTTATCTAGCCATGAATTGATAATGTCCGACTTTACAGTAAATCTGTTAAAACTTTCATTGTCAAGAGTTTCTATTCGATTTTTAACCACAGGAGTTTCTATTCTTTGGACATGTCTCTTGACAGCAATGACTCTACTGCCATAATCATCAATGAACATGTGGTTGAGCTTTATGTCTTCGCCAAAAACAACGATTGTCTTTTTGGTGTGTACGACCTTTTTTTCTTTGTATATATTGACTTTTGTCAATTGGTTCTTTTCTACAAAATAATACCCTACCAACTTATCCTTACCTGTTAGTTCAGCATAAGTCTTAAGACAATCTTCTTTATCGTATATGAAAATGTATTTTTTAAAAGACATTATTCTATCTTTAAATCTTTAATAGGCTGGAATGACACATCTTTAAGTTGCAACCAATCCATAACAAGTTGCTTAAATCTGTTGCTTCCTGTTTGGTTGGCAAACCCTTTAACCTGGTCAAAAACAAGACCTTTGTATTTATCGTATTTAAATCCTATTGTGTATCTTATAAGTTCACCTTCAGCTCTCTCTGGATCATTGTCAAAAACTTGGCCCATCAGATAAGTTCTTGATGCGACGTTTTTAGCATAAGCAGCTCCACTGTGTCTTAGTTGAATACCCTCCTGGATAATCATTGCAGGAGTTGAAAGCAATACAATTTTAAGTGGTCCATCATAATTTGATCTATCTTCCAAGAAAACAAATTGAGAAACAAAACTTCCGATGTCTCCATTTTTTTCTTCATCCTTAACTGTTTTGAAATATTTAACCAAATTATCATGGTATTCATTTAGTTCTTTCCATGTTTTTATTTTCTCAAAATGTCTTTTCTTATCAAACTTCAGAACAGTCATCATCATTAAAGAGTCGTCATAAGGAATGAATTCAAAGTTTTTTAAGCATTCGTATTTTGACTTTTCGATAGTACTGAAAACTGTTGGTAAACTATTTTGAACAGTTGCATAGTCTATCATTAAATCAAGTATTCTTTGTAATTCCTTGAAGTCTGTCTTATCTCTAAAATATAATAAATCAATTGCGCTTGCTAAAAAATCTAGATCATATTTTTGCATTAAAACTATAAGCTCTTGTTTGTTTACAATTTTAAAATACTTAATTATATATTGATAATCCGTAAATCTTTTGATGTTGTTAAATATAAATTTAGAAACAGTGCCATCTTCAATAGCATCTAATATGCCATATCCTGACCCTGTATCTTTTACTTTACCAGCCTTATAATTTTTGTTATTTTTTATATTAATATTAAGCGTTTTTTCCTCTTCTGTATCAGTTACTTTAACTGTTGTTGCAGCAGTACCATCTTTATTTACAATAACATTTCCTTCGCTATCTTTAACCAATTCAAATTCGGTCATTTGTTTTGATTTATAAGAGAACTCTTTGGTTTCTTTATTTTCTAAATTAATTTCTTTACTTAATTCGCTAACATAATTTTGAGCAAGAAAGTTAAATATTTTTATTGGAGATGTAACTTTGTTTTCTATTAGAACTTGTGGTTTTGGAAGTTTACATTGGATCATCATATCATACAAAAACATAGGACCTTTTGTCATTGCTATTGTAGACAAGTTAGAATATTTAATCATTCCCAAGAATACAATTATAACCTTTTTAATAATATCTAGACCTAAATCATTATGTCTATTTCTTATAAGGTTTAACATTTCATTTGTAATGTCGATGCTCTTACTGTCAGCAATTTGGCTTGTAAGTGCTCCAATAAAATTATGTAAATCAAACGCATTGTAAACTACTTTGGTATCTGTTACTAAAAACAAATCAACAAACTTAACAATTTCATCAAGGTCAAATTCAACTTCCTCTCCTTCATAATCTTTAAAGTAGAGTGATTTTGTATTCTTATCAAGTTTTATGTATTTATATTCTTCAATAAAACTAAAGTCATCTTTCACATAATCAAACTTTATTTTTGAATAATAGATTGCAATACTTTTTTCGTCATCTTCTAATTTGAATCCTGATACAAAATAAACATCCTTTGTTATTAACTTTTGTCTGTTCTCTTCTTTAAGGAAACTTTTCATACAACTAGGACATTCAATTTTTTCTTCCATTGACATGTTCACATTCTTGTATAGATCTCCAAACTCACCCATGAATTCGCTATCATTTTTCATGATATCACTAACAGCCTTATTGGCTTCTGCCAATTCTTGTTTCAGTTCAGTCTCTGTGCTTTCTATGTGAAATTTGTGGCCACATGAGCATAGATAAGTGCTGCCATTTTTTGTGTTATTTTCAACGAATGAAAAATCTTCTAGTACTTGGTTTCTGTTTAAAATCATGTCTGTTTTAATATTTAAAGAAATATATTAAATATAAAACAAAAAACCAAGGCTTTTGACCTTGGTTTGTTTATTAAGTGTGTAAAAAATTATTAGATTAAACTAGAAACCTTCTTTGCTTGTTCGCTGATGAAGTTTAAAAGTTCAGCTTTGTTTTTAAAGCTTTCTGGAAGTTGAATTCCTTTTGCGATAGCTTCAGCTTTTTCTTTTTCGTTCTTAGCTTTTTCTGAGAAATTAGCTTTTGCTTGACCAGTACTAGCTCCTTTTGACATGTCTGCACCAGCTTCAACATAAGTTTTAGCACCAGTATCAGTTGTCTTATCTAAAGCGTTCATATCAACCTTTGTTTTTCTATCTTCGAAAGGCTCAGATGATCCAACAGTTGGATTACCTTTTTTAGAATCAAATTTAGCATTAGCTTGACCTGATGTAGAAGGACCACTTTTCTTAGAACCAGTTGCATCAACTTTAACAGCCGCAGCAATTTTTTCATCATGACCTTGGTCACTATCCATTTCGTTCATATCAACATCTAAAGGCTCTTCAGTATCTTCGATATTTTTAGCAGCTTTAGGAGCTGAACTTTTCTTGTCAAAACCACCTTTTTCTTTTGATGCAACCAATGAATCTCCCTTAGAATTTCCAAGTTTGTTATCATTTTGGTTCATATCAACATCCATAGGGTCACCTAAGCTCATAAGCTTCTCAGCTTCAGCTATGATAATTTTTTGAAGGTCTTTAAGATTTAATTTTTCTGTAGCCATAATATGTTTGTTTTATTAATAAATATACCAAAAAAGTAAAATTTTGGCAATTTTGCTATTTATTCCTAAATTTGTTGTAAATTTACCATATGAGCTTTGAATTAAAACCTAGAATATCAATATCTGAGAAAGATTTCTTTCTAAAATTTGGCCCAAATTCACAAGAAGTTAGAAAAAAGATACAATCTGCTACTTTTGAAAGGGATGAAAATTGTTGCAGAGGATGCCAATATAAGGCTAGGACACTTTTTCTTCATTTGGTTGAAGAGGATGAAAAAGATATTGAAAAATCTACTTTTGTTTCTCTATGTAAAGCGTGTCATACAACTCAACACATAGATAAGGCCATTTCTGAAGGATGGGTAATGGTTGTCAATTCTACTTTTACACAAAAAAGTTTAGTAGAAATTTGCAGACACAATAGGGCTCCTGAACATTTAAAAGATGGGAGTATAAGAATTTTAAAAAAAACTCCTGAAGAATACTCAATTCAACTAAAAGAAAACACCCTACCATTACATAGCAGGGTGAAAGTTATCTTTACAAGTAAGTTTGAGTGGGGCGAATTATAATTACTTTTTCTTTACTTGAACTGGTGTTATTTTATATAATTTACCATCACTTGTTTTAATAATATTTTGATCTTTATTATAAACTTCGAAAGTATTCTTGTTTTGCTGTTGTTTTTGTTCTGTGAATTCGCTTAACACTTTTCTAATAGTTTGTTCAGCCATAGTTTTAGCTATAGTTTCCATCATTATCTTCATAGCAGGTGTAATTCCCATGTTATTAAACTGTTGATTTACACTAGGATCCATATAATCTTCTGGATTTCCTGCAGGATTTGATTGTGCGAATCTTAAATATTCAGGACCTTGACCATTCGCAGCTTTAGCTTTAGCTCTATTTATTGCAGTAGCAGGATTAAAGCTCGGCATTTGACTTAAAGTACTATCCAAATCCAATTGCGTATTCTGACCTCTTTGTTGCATGAATGGCTGTCCGTTGTCAAACCCAAGTTGTTGAGGGCTCATTCTACCTCCGCCTCCACCACCGCCAGCAAACATAGCGTCAATCATTGATAATTCAGAATTATCAACATGAGAAGCGTTTGATTTGAAGCTGTCTAATTCAACTTTAAAGTTAGGATCAACAGATTGCTGTTGCATGTTCGGATTTCTATTAGGCCCTTTAGGTTTAGAAACAGGAATTGCATCAAATCCTGCTAGTCCAGGCAATGCACCTGGTTTAGCTGTTGCATTTACATACTTACTCAATTCTTGTTTAGCAGCTCCACTTTTTATTTGTTGTATCTTTTGTAAGATGTTTAAATTAGTTTTACCACCATTAGATACAGTGCTTTCATTCATCATTTGGCCTGCATTGCTTACGCCCATTTGTTGAAATCTTTGCTGTCTTTGTTGTCGTATAGCATTAATTTGCTCTACTGTCATATTCTGTTCCATATTATTTTTATTTAAAATTCTTCTTCGTTTTTAGCACTATAATTTTCTGCCTCTTCTAATTCGTCTTCTTGTATTACTTTTTTACATTTCAACAAATCTTCTTTTGTCATTATTTTTACATTAGAAATTTTCCAATTGTGAAAAAAACTAAAGCGTTCATTTATAGGATCCCCACTAGGATTATTTTTTTTGTCTTTTGTTGCTTTTTGATTAACTACATTACCTTCTAATATATCTTTAAATAGTTTAAATTCTTTATCCAACATATCAGCCCTTACAGTTAAGGTGTTTTTTTCTCTATTAAATTTCCTGAATTTAATATCAGGATTTATCTTTTCGAAAACCATACCTTTTAAATCAATATAACTTTCTTGTTCTATTTCGGCATAAGTTACGCAGTCTCCATAAAACTCCTCAAAACTATTAATTGATAAAGCATATCTTATATCAATAAGAATCGGTATTGTATTTTTTCTATTTTTTGCCATAATTTAATATAATTACTTCTTGTAAATTTTCATCCCACCATGCATAATATTCTTCGCTTCTTTTTTTAGATAAGAAAAAAAATGCGTCAATACTTTTTACTAATTTAACTTGACTTAATTTCTTTTTTAACTTGTCTTTTTCTGCTATTATGTACTGGTCGTTTGTTTTTATTCCTGATAATTCTTTTACTAAATCTGCCAACTCACCTTTCAGAAAACCAATTATTTCTTGTTTGTATTTTTGCTGGTTTTCAATTATTTGCTGAATTGTATGATTCATGAAAAAATATACTAAATCATGCTATTAAAATAAATAGTTTTTATTCAGTTCCTGTAGGACCTGCTTGTGGGTAGTTCAATTTCTCTCTCCAATCCTTCTGCCACCCATCATAATGGTTAAACAAAGCCTCTAGCATTCCTTTGTTGCTGTTTGATATTTTAAGGTTTTGGCCATTTACAGTCAAACCATTCATTAATGAATAAGCCCAAGTTATCTTACCTCTAGAGCCCATATTAATAATACCTGAAGCAATTGCTTCTATGCCGTCTGGCTTTTTAATAGCTATTATAGAGTAGCCATTTTTTTGTTTGTTAAATACGATTGTAGACCCTTGTATTGAGTCTAGGACTTCTTTAAAACTTGATTCGAAAGCTTTAATTTCAGAAGTTGTAATTTTTACATTATTATCCATATTTTCTCTTATAGTAAATGCTCTGTTAGCTTTTTGTTTTTCAGGCTTTTGACCACCACCCCAAAACAAAAAAGAATCTACATCATCTTCAGTAATCTCCTCTGAGTTTACATAAGAATCTGTTTTTTTAATGGCAGCATCATTATGTAAGCCTTTGGCTTTTGAAACTAATGCATCTTTAATGCCTTTTCTTATTGTACTTATTAGCGCTTCTTTGTTCATTTTATATTTGATTAATATAAGTATTGGATTTTTGCCACATCCACTTATATTGATTTATCATCATTTTTCTAACAATTTTTTTAATATCTTCTTCTGTTAAAGCATCTTTTTTAATCTTAGCAATATCATCCTTAATGGTTTTGATTTTATCAATCTCATCACTTAGTACGCTTTTAACTATTTTTCTAACTTCCGCTTCAGTCATTATGTGTTGTATTTTGTAGCTATTCTATTTAACATATCTAAAAGTCTTTGGTCTGGGTATGAATCAGATTTATCTTTTCTCACATTTGTATGAGTCCATATGCCAGGCATTTTCTTTGAAATTAAATCTTCGTTAAATTCAAACCAAGACATATCAAATGATTTCTGAACAGGAATATTATATTCTTCTATTAAAAATTCTAATAATTTTTCAACCGTATCTAACTGATCCTGTGTATAAGTTTGAAAATATTTAAAACCTCTAAATTCCTCTTTTAATTCATATACTTTATCTTTAGAAACTTCAGTTTTCCAATCTGCAGGCCAAGCATAAAACTTACCACCAACCTCTTTTAGGGGACCGTATGAACAAATTTCAATACCAACAGAGCTTTTATCTAAAGCGCCATTTGTACCTTTAACTCCTAAGTGGAAACTCCAATAATCTGGATGAAAACATTCATAAGCCTTACCATCACCACCATCAATTACATAAGCAGTTGCAACTCTTGGCTCGTCTTTGTCCCAATATTTAATTACGTTTGGTGCGCTTGGACCTCCTGCTGTAAAGTGAATGAAAATTTTATCTTTCTCAGTTCTTTGTTTAATATATTGAGAACTATCTAATTGACAAGTTTTTACAATTTCTAGCTCAGAGTAGTTTTTTGGCTGAGGCGTATTTTTATCCTCTTTTGATGTTCTTTTTTGAGCAGCCTTTAAAGCTTCTACAGTTTTTGAACCCGCCACTCCATCAGCATCTAAATTCATTTTCTTTTGAAATGCTTTTAAAGATCTTAAAGTTTTATCGCCAAATTCACCATCAGAAGTTAAGTCATAACCTAAGAAAGACAATAGTTTTTGAATTTCTGCGACCTCAGGTCCTTTATCTCCATATTTAGCCATAGTACAATTTTCATATAAATATGCTAGTTTTTTAAAACATTTGATTTGTATGCCAATAAAAAAAGCAGACTGTCAAGCCTGCTTCTATCTGTAAAACAATAAATTATCTATTATTTTTCTTTCAATCTTGATATGAGGGCTTTAAATATACTCTCATCAGATTTTGTGACATTTTTTTTAGCAATTGTATTGTCTAAAACTTGAGATACAACTGCTGATTTTTCGTCTAGCAATTCCATAATATCCTCATCAATTGTATCAGCGCAATAAAGGGTAATAATTTGAATATTGTCGTGTGTTGTCGATGCTCTATGTATACGATCCTCGGCTTGCTCCATATCTCCTGGAGTCCAACCAAACCCTATAAACATCAATCTACTAGCTTCAGTAAGGCTTATTCCAACACCTGAAGCCATAATCATACCTGAAAATATTCTGATATTCTTATCTTTTTGAAATCTTTGATAGGATTCGAATTTATCGTTTTCATTCATAGATCCTGTGTGTAGAACTGAATTGTCTGGAAAAAGCTTGTGTATTTCTTCGGCAAGTTCTTGTAAATCGGACATTATAACAATTTTTTCACCACTATCAACTATATCTTGAATGTATTCAACAGCTCTCTTGAGTTTACAACGACCTGTAACTAATTTTAGCTTTGCTATTTTAGCTAAATAAGTATCTTCTTTTTCAACCCCATCCACAACCTTTTTAAAATCCTTTACAAGTTGCTCGTATTCTTTGTATTCAGCGTCAGTAAGTTCTAATGGTATATGAGTATAGGTCTTTGGCGGAAGGTCCTTTAAAACGTCTTTTTTCAATCTTCTAAGGAAATAACCTGATATCCTTGTGAAGAGTTCTTCTAAATTAGATACTCCGCTGTAATCCCAACCAAAATTATTATCATAACCTGCACAATATCTAACCCCAAATTCGTGTGAATTGTTCCAATCATCTTTGTTTAAAAAGTTCAGGCCCACAAAAAATTCAAACGGCCTGCTTTTAATTGCTGTACCTGATATTAATATTTTACGCTTAACAACGTCTCTAAAGCCTTTAACTATAATTTGAGTCCAACCTGTTTTCTTTTCTTTAATTCTGTGAAATTCATCTACAACAATTAAATCATAATCTTCTGGATCTAAATGTTCACCAAATGCATCTTTAAAATATTGTAAAGAATGAAATGATGTCTTAAACGTTTTTTTGTTTTTACAAACAGGACATTCTTTGTGTGTTTTGTTAAGGTCTATTATTTCACAATCACAATTTACCATTCCTTTTCCTGGAACAATTTTTTTACCCTTACACTTATGCTTGTATTCTATTTTTATATAAGAATCTAATGCTTCATAATTTATAACGTGAAATAAAGACTCTGCTTTTGTATGAGCTATTTCTTTGCTTCTTTTCTTTGGAGCGTATTTATAAACAAAAGTCTTTTCATTTGTAAAATCGTTTATTTCTTTTCTCCAATTAAGTTTAAGAGAAGAAGGACATACAACCAGTGTTCTATATCTGTGTTTTGTTGCATATGCTACAGCAGACAATGTCTTCCCAACTCCTGGCTGGTCTCCCAATATAGATATGCCCTCATTTAATTCAAAAAATTTGACTGCTTGTTTTTGGTAATTATAAGGGGCTTGTTTTAAAAAAGAATAATCCTCTCCATCAACTACTAGTTTTTCACCTTTTAATCTTAATATCTCAGCAAGTCTTTTTTGTCTTTGTAAATATTCTTGTCTGAGTTTGTTGATGTCGTCTTCTGGTACGTTTTGAAATTCAAATGCAATACCGTTATCTATCATGAAATTTATAACCTTACCCATTTCAATTTCACGAACTAGTCTTACCCACTGTTCTTTCTGAACGCCTTCTAGGTTCATAATATTATCTACTCTAACACCTCTATGTTCTTTTGGAAGCGTTTTAATAAACTCTGTAAGCATTTTATTGTAATTAAATATCAACTCATAGTTTGTCTTGAGTTTCCTTATAGTTACAATTGATTTGGTTGTATCGTCTTTTTTAATTTTTGCCATATTAATGTGCTTTAGACTTTTCTAGTCTATTTTTTTCCAATCGCTTTATCTTTTCGTCTTCTTTTTTAATTCTTTCCTTCTCGTTATCAATGGCTTTATGCAACCTGTTTTTGCCTGCTTCTGACTTACTTTTTCTAAGTTGTATTTTATCCCTCATTACATCAGACAATATTTTTATGTCCTGTAATGATTTCCTAACATCAACACCTGCCTGTTTATTGTCAGCTAGTATTTCTTCAGTTCTTTTCTTTGTACTGTTTGCAATATCTATTATCTTATATAAGATATCCAACTCATTACAACTCTTCAGCTTTTCTAAATCACCAAGAGTTAATCTATCGTATGGTTTTGATTTCATTATTCAGGTTTTTTAATAAACAATTCATTGGATTCTACTGATGTTTTAATTCTTTGAATTTCTTCTTCTGATAGTTTACTTTTTGTTTCTTGAGCCTCTGCGTCTCTCTTCTTAACAATATCTGAAACCGTGGTTCCTTCTTTACAAGCCTGATAAGAGTCTATTGCATATCTGTCGTCAGAATATAAATCAAAATCTATTCTAACAAACAATTTGCCTTCCACGTCAAGCTTTAAATTTTCGCTTCCTTCTACTTTGTTTTGTTCAACCCAAAACATAGCAACCAAATCACCATCAGCGCCTAAAATTCTTGCAGCTTCTTCTGGGTCTGTAACTATTGTTATTTCACTATTTTTAGCTCTAGCAAGAGCTTCTTTCATAAATGAAAATATTTCTACTTTTTTATAATATGCCATGATTTTATTTTTTATGTTCTACTAATAATTTTTTATATTGTCTTTCGGTTGAATCACATAGAGGATGCTTACCTCCTTTAAGTGGACAAAACTTGCACCCTTCTCTTTCCCCAAGCGTGAACTTTATTTTAGGAAAAGTTTTATCAATATGGATCATTTTAAGGGCTTTTGCTAATTCTTTTAAAGATGTTTGTATTTCACCTTCAGTAGAATTAATATCTACAATTTGAATATTTCCTGGAAATGATTTTGGATTTTTCTTATCCTTAAGTCTGTTTAGCACAACATATGTACAATCAACTTCGCTTAGAGGAACATTGTTTTTTCTACACCAAAAATATTTGTAAAATCTCATTTGCCCTAAAAACGCTTCGTCTTTAAGTTTATATTTAAGATTCCAATCTTCGCCTGATGTCTTCCAATCCAATATTTTATAACGCTTGGTTATCTTGTGTCTTAATACAAGATCTATAAATCCTTTAAAGTAAAATTTTGAATATGCTTGCTCATACAAAGGCTCTTCAACCGAAACTAAATCATACTCATCAAGTATTTTGTTTAAGTCTAAGAATTTTAATATGTTTTCGCCCTGTATAAGGAAATCTTGGAAGTTATTCTTAAAATCTACTGTGTCCTTCATATTGTCTAGCATGTCCTTTGTAAAGGTTGCCTTAAAATGATTTATCCTATTTTCAAGAGACAGACTTTCTTTTAGAGAAAGCTCAATGGTTGCATGTATTGCATTGCCAAAAAACAGGTGAATAGATAGAGGTTGTTTGTAGATTCCTAGGTGTTTTTCTAATAAATGTCTATGACCACATTGACTAAATAATGTGAACTCACTAAAGCTAATGTGTATTTTGTCTGAATTTTCCTTTTTTAGAGTATCGTATTCTTGGTTCTTGTCTGCCATAGCTATCTGAGTATTATTATAAACAAATATAATAAAAAACAGATGAAAAATAAGATTTTTTGGGCATATTTATTAACGAATGTTATTAAGTGAATCATACAAGAAGAGAATCCAACAATTAGCAGGTATAAAGCCTTTAGACGAGGCTATGGACATGAGTACAAAAAGTGCAATCATGAACAAAAGTGCTGATAGAGTTAGTTTCAATATTGACATGATGAAGAACGCTATTCAACAAGGTCAAGAAGTTGGAATAAATTTCCAATCAAACAATAAGAAATACAAGATGCCAACTACTAAGGCAAGAATTATTTGGCCTGTAGCAATAGGTGTTGATAAAAATGGAGACATGGTTGTTAGAGGGTATCACATTGTTGGGCAGTCAGAAAAGAAAGCGAGAGCTACTGGGTCTAGAACTGCAGAGGCTGAAAATGAATGGAGATTGTTTAAGGTAAAAAATATTAAGACAATGTGGTTAACCGACAGACAATTTAATGGACCTCTTCCTGGTTATAATCCAAGAGATACGGCAATGACTAGAGTAATTGCTAGTTATGATCCTGGCAAAGCAAAAAGATATCAAGATTCGTTGAAAAACCAACCACCTCCACCACCTGAAGGTGAAGAGCAAGTTCCTCCAACAAATGTAACATCAACTCCTGCTAAAAATGTAGGGCCAACACCGCCTAAAAATGTAGGACCAACACCACCTAAGAGTGCAGGACCTAATCCTCCAAAAGTTTAATTACTTTAATAGTTTTTCAGATTTATCTTTTATTTTTTGAATAACAGAATTACATGATATGTAACCTGTCTTAGTTCCTTCTTTAAGAAGTGATACATCTTTCACATATAAATTATAAATTGTCATTCCTTTTTTAATCTCGAACACCAATTTATTTTTTACAAATCCTTTAAGATATCCAACGTTTAAAATCTCCCATCTTACTTTTTCTCCTTTTTGAAGAAATTCTTTAATTGTTTTTACTTTCTTTGCTTTTTCTTCTTGGACCAACTTCTCTCTCATCTTCCTATCAATCTTATCTTGGATAATCTGTTGTTCACGGAGTTGTTTTTCTAACAATTCTTTTTGAATTTTTACATTAACTCTTTCTTCAGCAGCTTTTTTTATAAACTCTGTCGGGTTCAATTCTGTATTTTCGTTGTCTTCCATTTTTAAGATATAGAAATCCTAGTGGTTCCTGCTTCTGGGTTACTATCCAATACCTCTTGCGTTATTCCTGTTCTTACTTTTGTAACCTCTATTATATTATCAGCAAAATCCTTGATCTCGTTTTTATGAGTTATTACAATTATATTCTTGTGCTTATTCTTTAAATATTGTAAAATATTTACAATCTCCATTGAAAGTCTTGTATCTAATGTGCCGAAACCCTCATCTATAATACACATAGATGGCTTTGTAAGGGCGCTAATGAAATGTAGAGCATCTTTTATGGCTATGGAAGATACGAACTTCTGAGCCCCCGATGCGAACTGCAATGGCAGTGCATCAGATTTATCATTACTATAATAAAAAGATTCAGTAACATCACCACTAGCAGATATATCCAATTCAACCTTGAAATTAACTATATGCTGTAATATTGAATTTATCTTGCTGTTTATAATAGGCAATTTTTTTCTTATAATCAAAGCAGGTATGCCATCTCTATGAGTAGCCTGTAGATATATAGAATATTTCTTAAACATTTTTTCTGCCTCTTTTATGGTTTCTAGTTTTTCGGAGTAGGTTTTAATATCGCTCTCAAAAACTCTTATATCCCCATATATGGTATGTATGTTTTTTTCTAAATTAGCAAAAGTAAATTTATATGCCTTAAGAATATCTGCAGCTTCATCTATTTTCTCTTGAGTTAATTTATTATTCTTAATCTTATTTTCGTTTGATTTTATTTTTAAAAGATTATCTTTTAATGTTTCTAACTTCTTGTCAGTCTGTATTTTAATGTTTTTACCATTATTTAGTCTAACTGTTTTATCTTCAACATTCTTATTGTGCTCTATAATATCTTTCATATTATTAAACAAATTCACACGCTCTTTTAGAGCTGCCACTCTCTCTTTTTTTATTTTCAAAGACTCAGTTAAATTGATTAATTTATTGCTCTGATTATCACATTCAGTATTAAATTTACTACTGTCTTTGTGAGAGTTTAAAACAACTTGCTTTTGAGCTATTAAATCGTTCTTTGTTTTTATCAAATCCAAACATTCTTTTTCTTTATCTGGATCCGCTTTTTTCTGCACACTTCCACATGTAGGACAAGACTTTCCTCTAAGTCCTGGAAGTTGGTTTTGTAAATTGAGAATTTCTTCTCTTATTACAGAAATAGCATCATCAACACCTTCTATATTAGGCAGTTCTTTTTTTGGATTTTCTTTTAGCCAATCATTTATTGTTATGTAAGATTCTTTTTCTGTTTTAAAAGATTCTTGTTGTTTCTCAAGATCAGAAGTTACAGATTCCAACGTTTCTCCTTCTTTAAATGGAAGTTCTTTTTTAAAATTTTCTAAAAGCCATTTTTCTAATACTTCAATAGCCTTTTTATATTTTACTAGATTCTCTTCTTCTGTAGCAATCATTCCTTCAACAACAGATTTGTCCGAATATTGTACTGTGTCAGTTTTTTCTAATTTTTTTGTAAGCTCTAAAACTTCAGCATCGGTTTTATCTCTACTTATTTCAACATCAGCCTTTTCTTTTTTAAGTCTATCCATCATAATATCCTTATCCGCTTTTTCTTTTTGGATTTCGGTTATTTTCAGTTCTATATTAAGCTTATCTCCTATTTCTTTTTGCTTCTTTTTTATTTCTTTAAAATATTCATTAGCATATTCATATCTCATACTATACGCCTCTAAGCCCAAATAACGACTGATTAAGGAGTTTTTTGGCTGTTGGCTCTGACTTATATAATCATCTTTACCACCTTGAACCTGGAGCGTAACTTTGGTGAAATCATCAAATTCGCCAATAGCTCCTTCAACAAGACTTTCTACTTCTTTCTTTTCTGCAGTTTTTTCGTCCGACTTTTCATTCTCCCATTTTTCATTATCCAAATTACCATCTTCATCATACTCAAATTCTAAAGATTGATATTTTATGCCATAGGAGTTTGAAATCTTTCCATCTTTGTGCTTGGTCGTTTTTACAGTTCTGTAGATTAAATATTTTTTGTCATCAATGGTCAAATATATTTTAACAGATCCCTGATTAGAGTCTGTATAAATATTTACCAAGAATTTAGCATCGCCACCGCCCAAAATTTCTTTGTAAAGGCCCCACACAATTGCTTTTATAACATTGGATTTTCCGTTATAGTTTTCACCAAACAAACCTGTTATTCCAGACAATGAATTAAAATCAATTACAGTTGTTTTTATTGGAAAGGAGAATATATTGCTTATTTCAACTTTATCAATAGACCAAGATTTATTTGTTTTTGCCTCATGTTCTTTTATGCCAAGCTCTTGATTTATTTGAGCATGCAATTTAAGAATATTTATTAAATCTTCTTCATCACAATCAAAAGTTCCATCCTTTATAAATTCTTTAATGTATTCTTCACTCTGCTTTCTTGGGTCCTCTGGTGCATCGTCGTCAACTATAATATCTTTCGTAACAAAACTATGCTCAACCTTTACAATCTCACAACCATGCTTTTCTTTAATTGTTTTTACAATTTGATTCTCTCTTTCTTGAGAGAAGTTTTCTTCATATTCTTCTAATATGACGTGAACCTTAGTTTTCTTTTTGTTGTGGCTGAATTTAATATGACTTAATCTATCATCCACATTTTCTCCCTTAGAAATAACAACCTTTGCAAATCCATAATCGTTTGGAATGAATTTTCTTTGGTGTGTGTTTGTGCTTGTATCCCAAAGTAAATATCCTTTTTCAAGAGACTCTCCATAGTTCTGTTGAATAAGTGATCCGCAATAAGCAATTGATTCATCGTCTCTAAATGTTTGGTATTCGTGAATATCTCCAAATATACCAATATCAAAATTTTTGAAGGTGCTTAATCTCATTAGGTTATCGCCTTTTTGCTCATAACCATTATCGCCTCTAGCGCCATACACAGTTCCATGATATAGGGCAATATATTTTACGCCTGGCTCTTTTTTGTCCAAGAATAATATCTCATCATCTTTAATTGAGAATATGCCATATTCAGTATGTTTATCTATTTTATAAAAACCTGAATCAGGGTAAAAGTAAACAGCTTTCTTGTTATATTCAACAGAATCTTTATTGTTTTTATCCACAATAAAAGCATCTTGTTGATTGGTGTTGATCATTGATATAATTTCGAATATAGGACTGATAGAATCGCCTTGTTCTAACTGTTGAAGGTTTATATCATGGTTGCCTAGAATAACATCTGTAGGGGCTATTCTAGAGAGTTTAATAAGAAATTCTGAGGCTAATATAAGTGAGCCTGGAGAAATGTTTATTTTGTGGTGATTTAAGTCTCCTGCCACAACAATTCTATCTGGCTTATTTTTTATAAGGTCAGCATATAATCTGTCGAAAACTATTCTATATTCTTGGTGTCTTGATCCGAAACGTATTTGTACGTCTGCAATGTGTGCTATCTTCATATTAACTTCTTAAAATTATTCTTTATATCTTCTTCTCATCTCCCATAACCATTCCAATGTCACCATTGTGATATCGTTTAAATCTTCATTGTCCACTATATCACTATGTTTACCGCCCCTTGGCATATCATATAACAATCTAGCTATTTTATCTAAGTAATAAACTTGATCTTCTATTGCTTCTCCTTCTGAAAATGGTCTTCCAAGAAAACCAATCGGATAAGCTTCAAATAATTTATGGGTTTCACTTTTGTCTATTTGATTTCTTAATCGTGTATTGCGTTTTTTGCCTTTCTCTTTATGCGTACCTTTAAGTCCTTCAAGAAAGTCTAATTCATTCCATTTTTTTTTGATATATTCTTTTTGTTTAGAGTCTGGCATGTGTTATTCATTTAATAATTTTGTAATTTGGAAACTTGTATCAATTTTTGTTGCTGTTTTTAATAAATCAGCCACAGCTTCTTTACCATTATCACTATCTTCATAAGTTTTTGAAATATCTTTTTTGCCTTTCAAATCTACAAAATATACATCTAATCCCAAAGAGTTTAATTGATTGTATATATTTAAACTATCAGCAAAAGCATCACTATCCAAACATAAGATAACTTTACAATTGTTATCCAATAATCTTTTCAACAACAATGGTGATACTCCTTTTCCTAATAATGGAATTGAATTTGGTATCCTCAAAGAATCAAAAACTCCTTCCACCAAATATACAGGCAAATCCCAATTAATATAAAATTCATTGAAAATAATATCTTCAACATTAGGCGAATCTGGCTTATAATAAGGCAGTTTAGGATTCAGCATATACGATCTAGCTTCAAAGTAATTTATTTTACCTGCAGCATTTAATGAAGGTAAAATAATTCTATATTTTCTTGGACCCGTTTCTGTATATCCTATTTGAAATCTATCTATTTGTTGAGGGGATATTTTTCTAGTTTTAGTCGCATATTCATAAGCCATGTTATATAACTTAGAATTCCTCTCTTGATTAAGATGCATGTAGCCTTCTGGTAAATCACAAGTAATTAAATCATAATTTATCTCAGGTTTTTTGAATACATTGAAATTGCTTGTTTTGTATTCAGGCAATACAAGTTTTAATCTTGCTAAATCACTTGAAGAGCCGTGATCATAAACTAGCCTATAAACAAATCCGCTATATTTACATTTCCAACATTTAAATACGTGGTCACTAGATTTGTAGGCGAGGTTAAATTTATCGTGGTCGTGTTTACATTTAGGACTAGGACAATTAAACTCCCATTGATTTTTTGCTTCAGAATTTTTAGAATTTTTTGGAGAACCCAATATGCCTTCTAAAACATTGATTATTAACAAATTATCACCCTGACTAGTCATAGTGCAAATATAATCAAAAAAAAGTGAAGAATGAAATTTTAATTAACCTTGTGTTGATAATTGTTTATCAATCATTATTAAATGGCAAGCTCCAATAACATATGCATCTGACATGTCATAGTTTTCATCCATTAATTTTCTAGTTCTTGTGCTATATCTCCAATTTATTTGAGGTTCTAACTTCATTACTTTTTTCCAAATTTCATGCTTAATAGAAACTTCTCCTTTGGTTCCTTCTTCAGAAACTTCTTCAGAATCTAATGCTTCTGCCGCTTCTTTTTTGGATTGTTTTGGAAATACTGTTGATCTTGCGCTGTTTACATTGTAATAAACAGGCTCAATTCCAAAAGTCATATATAAATAAGCGCTAACAAGGCCGTTGAAATAATTTAATATCGCAATAGTTTCGGCTGATGAAAATTTGCCTTTGAATTTTTTTAGAGGCTCTTCTATCGCAATCATTTCAATCGGCATTTCTGTTATTTTTTCTCTCTTAAATTCTTCTATAAAAATTTGTAATCTTTCAAACTTGCTTTGTTTGCTGTTAAATTTTGCGCAGCTCATTTTTAATAGCTTTCCGTCATTGTTAAATACACAATAGCCAACGCAAGAAGATGAAATGTCGAGTGATAATATCATAAGTTTTTTTTATAATAATAAAGAAAGCCTTGACAAAAATCAAGGCTTTAAATAAAACATTTATGATAATAAGGATTAAACGTCGATTTCTAAACTAAAGTTTATAATATCTGTATAACTTTTTTGTACTGGTTCGCTTGTTTTTGCAATAGCAATCAATTCGTTCTTAAGATTATAAAGACCTATTTCTGTTATATACAGAGGATCGTAATTGTTTATATTGTT
>Ga0315284_10002895_pt1 | contig 24448 bp, 23 predicted proteins | sample YL17G09_16_MG_FD_203696 | JGI IMG/M metagenome (GOLD analysis project Ga0315284, IMG submission 203696) | Sediment microbial communities from Yellowstone Lake, YNP, Wyoming, USA - YL17G09_16 | ecosystem: Environmental > Aquatic > Freshwater > Lake > Sediment | place: USA: Wyoming | collected...
ACAAGAAGCAGACATTCCTCTCCTGGATGCGCGAGATCCCGGAAGTAAAGAAGATATCTTTCAATGAGGAATACGAGTTGGCAGATTCAAAGTCAAACATTGAAAAGGTGTGAGAGCGGTCCTATGGCTATCTCAGAACTCACTGAAAAGGATCTTGTTGAAGCAGCGAACATCTATTTTTTGACAGCAAACACGCAAGTGCCGTCAGCAAACATCTCAGCAGACGAGGCATTGGGCCAGCTGCATGCAAACTTTTTTTTCAAGAAGTACAACGTCTTTATCTCAAAAGACATCCAAACCGGCAGGGCTAATGGAATTCTTATTTTCCAAAAAAAAGGAATGGAAACTCCTCCGGGCATCCGCCCAAATAGAGAAAGAATCGGGATGGAGTTATTTGGAATGGGACGAATGGAAAGAATGGGAACAGAAGGAATGGAAAAGAACGAAATAGAAAAAGAACAGATCGAAACATCTAATACAAAGAAAGATGGAACAGAAAAAGAAGAAATAGAAAAAGAAAGAACAAAAACCTCAGGACAAGCAGAACTCGATATTTTTTTCATAGGCACCTATCCTCAAGGGATAGGCGTCGGCAGGCAGCTGCTTAAGACGCTCGGGGATTACGCAATTGATCATTCAGTCAGATCAATCAACACAAGCGTCAGCACAGCAGATCCGCGCGCATTGTCGTTCTATTCCTTATGCGGATTCCAGACCGTTACAGAGATCCCGCTGCCAGGCTTCAGCGGATTCGCAAAACAAGAAATTTCAATCAGCCCAGACCAGCTGAGCAGGCTCTGAAGCCGCAACCAGTGCTAGCCTAAGTCTTGTTTTTAAATTCTATCAACCAATCTATCGCATGGCAGTTGAACCAGAGCATTGGGTTTCTGTTCTTTCTGACAAAATAAAGAAAGAAAGAAAACCACCATATGTTGTAGCATCTGGAATAACAACCAGCGGACCAACACACATTGGGACAGCAAGCGAATTTTTGTATCCTAATGCAGTTGTTTCCTATCTTAAACATGAAAGCGACAGCAAAGTTTCATTCTTTTTCATTGGAGACATAATGGACGCATTTGATGCAGTCCCAGAACCGCTCAGCAGATATGCAAAAGAGCTAGAGCCACAACTGGGCAAGCCGCTTGCCCACGTCACAGATCCGCTTGGGTGTCACAAGTCATTCGGTGAACATTTTCTTGGAGAAGCAGAAGAACTGATGAAAAAGCTTGAGGTTTATCCAGAGATTCTAAGAAACAATGACCTCTATCCACAAGGAAAATATGATGAATTTGCAGTTCTTTATTTGAAAAACAAAGATTTAGCCAGAGATATTGTTTTTGAAACATCTTTACGTGAAAAAGAGGGCCCCGAATGGGACAATTGGAACCCTCTCCAGCCCATCTGCGGCAAATGTGGAAGGATATCAACGTCAATTGTTACTTCTTACACTGACAAATCATACAAATATGTCTGCAGCAAAGATGTAAAATACACAAAAGGGTGCGGACACGAAGGCGAAGATCTGCTCAAATCACATAACTACAAGCTTTTGTGGAGGCTTGAATGGCCTGCAAGGCAAACCTTCCTCAATGTAACAATCGAAGGCGCCGGCAAAGATCATTGGACACGCGGAGGGTCTGTTGACACAGCAGTCGCAATTCATAAAAAAGTCCTGAAGCATGATTCACCATTCCTCTTCAAATTCGGTTTCTTCACAATTAAAGGAAAGAAATATTCAAAGTCGAAAGGAATTGGCCTTAATGTCGACACCCTAATCAAACTCCTACCTCCGGAAGTCATCAAATACCAGGTTTACAAGTCAGATTCGCAAGTTGACAAAGAGTTTGATCCAAGCGGGAACAACATGCTGAATATGTATGATGATTACGAAAGAACAAGCGGACTGCAGCAGTCCGCAGAAATAAGCAGAGCGGATAACAAGAAGAGGATTGCGTATGAAATCTCCGGCAGCCGCAAGTGGAAGGCAAGATTCCTTGACATGCTTATCTATTACCAAGTATACGGGGATTGGAATGAAGTCGGAAAGCTGCTGAACGATCGAGAAGGAGTGAAATATCTCTCTCAGTTCATAGAATCTTGGATATCTGAGGGTTATCCTCCAGAAGAATATTCATTCACAATAACCCCAACCAAACCAGAAAACGTTGAAGGAACTAAGGCATTCAGGGACGCATTGAAAGAGGGCATGGATGCAATCGCAGTACATAACTTGGTTTTTGCTGTGGCCAAAGAAAGAAATATCAAACCGGAAGAACTATTCAAAGCACTTTACACCTCAATAATCGGCAAGGAAAAAGGACCGAAGCTTGGAAAGCTTGTCGCAGCTGTCGGAATCAGCAAAGTCAAAGAGATTTTGACAAAAGCAACTTCGTAATGAGTGAGCAGATGGACATAATTCAATTTGCAAGACAGGTAAACCGACTAAAGAGAATAAAACGGACCGGTTGGGTTCTTTAAAAAGTGAAACAGCCAGAAAGCGTTGCTGAGCACGTTTTCAGGGTAGCAGTCCTTGCCTATGTTTTAACAAAACCGATAAAGAAAATCAACACTGAGAAGCTCGTGAAAATGGCTCTCATCCACGAATTCGGAGAAATTTACGCAGGGGATATTCCAACTGACCAGAAACGAGAGAGAATTAAGGGTTATCTCGCAAATAAACATAAAAAGGAAAAAGAATCCGTCAAACGATTGCTTTGCAACATTCCTCCTGCAATGAGAAAAGAAATCTTTACTTTATGGGATGAATGCGAAGATCAAAAAACAGTCGAAGCAAAATGGCTCAAAGAAATTGACAAATTAGAAATGGCACTTCAAGCATTGGATTATGAGCTTGAAGGACATAATCCCAAGAGATTGGATCAGTTCTGGGAAGATGCACAGAGAAAAATACATGAACCTGAGCTTCTCAAACTCCTCAAAGCGGGATTAAAGATGCGAAAGAATCGAATATGAATCCTTCGGTGGCATTGTCCACCACACATATTTAAAAGACGGCAGAGTTAGTGTTCTTAGGGGAGGTCTTTTTATGCACGCAGATATCAAACGCAAGAAGACGAACGCTGTAAAGATCGGAAATATCACAGTTGGCGGAGATGCGCCAATAGTAGTTCAGTCTATGACTAATACTAATACGGCCGATGCAGCTGCAACAGTTGACCAGATTATCCAGCTTCACAAGGCCGGATCAGAACTTGTTCGTTTCACAGTTAAAGACGAAGCAGGAGCCGCTGCTGTGCCTGAGATTAAAAAAAGAATGGAAGACAGCGGTTACGATGTGCCATTGATCGGTGATTTTCATTATAACGGAGACATCCTTTTGTCAGCATATCCCAAGTGCGCTGAAGCGCTGGATAAGTACAGGATCAATCCAGGCAACGTCGGAAGCGACGAAAGGTTCAGGAAAATGATTGATATCGCGAAAGATTATGACAAGCCCGTCCGTATAGGTATAAACGGCGGCTCGCTTGACCAAAAACTGCTGGCAAAAATGATCGAAGAGGATCTTAAGAAGCCGAAGGCAGAGCAGAAAGGGTCGCATCTTGTGTTTCTTGATGCAATGGTTGAAAGCGCTATCCAATCCGCGGAAAGCGCAGTTGATTATGGGATGGGGCAAGACAAAGTAATTCTGTCCGCAAAGATATCGGAAGTTCAGGATATGATTTATGTTAACCGGCAGTTATCCGCACGTGGCAAGCGCCCGCTCCATATAGGGCTTACTGAAGCGGGCGGAGGAACAAAAGGGGTTGTCGCATCCGCTCAAGGAATCGGCATTTTGCTGAATGAAGGGATTGGCGACACTGTCCGTGTCTCAATAACTCCGCGGCCTGGCGAAAGCAGGACGCAGGAAGTGATTGTCACACAGGAAATACTTCAGACGCTCGGAATCAGGAACTTCTTCCCGCTTGTGACAAGCTGTCCGGGCTGTGGAAGGACAACAAGCAACGTGTTCCAAGTGATAGCAGAAGAAACAACAAAATACCTGCAGCACCAGACGCCAGTTTGGAAAAAGCTTGGGTATTCGGGTGTTGAGGCAATGAAAGTTGCAGTCATGGGATGCATTGTTAATGGTCCGGGTGAATCAAAAGAAGCGAATATCGGTGTCAGTTTGCCAGGAACTGGAGAGCAGCCGACAGCACCCGTCTTTGCTGACGGCAAGCAACTTGCACTTTTGAAAGGAACAGGCCAAGAGATCGCAACTCAGTTCCAGAAATTGATTGATGACTACGTAAAAACGCATTACGGAAAAGGCAAGTAACTTAAGAAATTATATCTTTCTTTTTCCGCCTTCTTCTATGTGGATGCAGTTGACAGGGCATGCTTCTGCAGCTTCTTGGCTGCAATCCGCAGATTCTACTTCAAGTTCAAAATTATTTCCAGCCTTTTTTCCACCGATCAGCGTTGACTTTCCATCGTTTTCCATTTTCCAGTACTTTGAGCATACTGCCGAACATGTGCCGCATCCAATGCATGCGTCTTTATCATGTATTATTTTTGATTTTGCCATACTATCAATTCCCTGATTAAATTTAATATGTTTTTGTTTAGTAGCCCCGATCGGATTCGAACCGATGTCAACAGGTTTCTCCCTTTCGGTCAGAGCCTGCCATCTTATCAAATAATCAGATTTCTCTAATTATTTCTTGACCATTGTCCAAACCAAGGATTTTACTCCTTGGCCGACTAGACGACGGGGCTATAAGTTGTTTTAGTCTTGTTTGTTTTTTAAGGTTTTGGAATCCTATTAGCTTGTCAAAATCCGTAAGAAATTTCTTTGAAATAATTATAGTGTAAAGTAATCTTACATTATCATTTTTTAACCAAGTATTCGTGTAGTATTTAATTTTTACTTTATTTAGTACCAATCTTACTTGATCAAATAATTGTTTGCTTACTGTAGAAAATTTCGCAGTGCCTCCAGTCACAGTTCCATCTGTATCAAATAAACCTTGCACGTATGCGAGACTTAATTCCTTATTTTTGTAAATAAATCCAGGTATAGAAACAACATCTGCTTTGAATCCATTTTTTATTCCAAGAACTTTGGTGAGATACAATACAGCAATCACTGAATTTATAGCGGAATATAGATTTGCTCTACCGTCTTTTCGCTTACGTTTATACAATTTAAGTGAACAACCAAATAAGCGCTCTACGAGCGGTTTATAGATACCTGTTTGGTATTCAAAATTATCTTCATGCATTTGTACTGTCCAACCACCTCTGTGATGTGGTTTCGGCTTGCTGATAGACCAATCTCCTGCTAAAACACCAAGAAAATAGGCTAAATCACCATTCATTTCTAATGGCAGTTTTATTCTAAACTTAGAGCTAACTCCTTTAGCACTAAAACTTGCTTTTTTTAGTATCCTCCATAAACATCCATTCGACAACCCCGTTTTTATTAAGATTCTCAATGGAAAATTAGCTCTGCCATCAATCCATTTTTTGTGATCTGAGTATTCTTTAATTGAGAATTCTATCTGTTTTTTCTGATTTTGGGTAAGTTGTTTGTAAAGCTCAGGAAAATTAGCAATGGTTACGTGTTTCGTTATCAAAACACGTAGAATTTTCTTTAAGTTTACCATTCTCCCACCCTAAATGTAATCTGCCACTTTAAATCTATCCGTGGTGGGGGCTGCCCTCCACTTCGGATCAGGTCTTTTGAAAACAACTGATAGTATTCTAGAAGCTTGTTTCTTTGTTAGATTGTCCACATGTGGAACTGATTGGTTCAGTTCTATTCTTTTCCTACTGATTAGATTGTTGATCACAGCTTTCTGTTTCTCAGTAGCTGGTTGATCAGGAACTGATCTATAGTTATTCCCATTCATTCTGTCAGTTCTTGCATTTTTTCTGAATATTGCATATAGAGTAACCAGCTGTTCTTCAGATATTTGTCCCACTGCAGACTTCAGAGACTTTTCAAAAGTCGCATATTCTGCGACAAATTCGTCCATTTCTCTTAATTTTTCAAATTTGTTTTCCGTTACCATATTTTCACGTCCGAGAACCTCGTTTAGTCCCCAAACCTAAGTTGGGACCGAAGAGGAAGCGCAGAATGTGAAAATTGGAGGAAAACAATGAGTAAATAAATAAAAATTAGGTGGCACAAAAAGGGTACAAAATTCCCGAGTACAAAATAGGCCAAAAACAGCTGTCTCACAAAGGAACGAACCTTTATGCGACGCTAAAACTGTCGGAAAAATACGACGTTTGTCGTTTTATTATAAACTGTAGTTTAATTTCTAGAATTATTATTTCATGCAGGCGACTGTCGGCCACTGCTTGCTGTTGTTGTGGTATCGGATGCATTGGCAACAGATTCCGTGCCTTGGACAATCTTTCTCCAGGCATGGGCAGTCTTTTTCATTTTCCGCTTTGTTCGGACATTCTTTTCTTGGCATTATCGATCCCTTGATTAACCTAATACTGTTTCCCAGCGTAAACGTAAACTTTCGCAGCCTTGCCGCAGTGGATGCATTTCTCTTTTGCAGTCGGTTTTTCTTTAGAGCCGAAAGGAACGCCTCGGATGTCCGCAGTTGTTTCAGCTTTGACATTGTCAGAGCATTCTTTCCCGTCCATATCGATACTGCAGAACGGAACCTTTACGAATCCGCCTTCCTCCAGCTTCTCTTTCAGTTCATCTTTTGATTTCGCTTCATGGAATTGCGCTTTGAAATGCTTGTCGGCCTTATTGACCAACTCTTTTCTTATAACCTCAGCTAAATCTTGGATATGTTTGACAAGCTTGCTTCCTTCAACCTGCTCTTTGGTTCCAGAATCTCTTCTTGCCAATGTCAGCTTTCCTGACTTCGCTTCCTTCTCTCCGATTTCTATCCTTATTGGAACGCCTTTCATTTCCCATTTGTAAAATTTCGCGCCAGGGGTATCGCCAGAGAAGTCGGAATCAACTTTGAAGCCTGCATCTGTGAGAAGAGGTTTTATTTTTTCACATTCTTCCCTGACAACTTTTTCATTTTCCTTCTTGAATATTGGAACTATGATAATCTGGACAGGTGCAAGAGCAAACGGCATGATCAGCCCTTTGTCATCACCGTGTTGTGAGATCACAGAAGCATAGATTCTCCATATAGCTGGCCCGTAACAGGTTTGCCATGCGTACTTCCGCTTGCCGTCTTCGTCAAGGAATTGAATGTCAAATGCCTTTGAGAATTTTTGGCCAAGCATATGTGTTGACGGCTGCTGGATTATTTTTCCATCAGGCATTAGGCAGTCAGCGGCATAGGTGTTATCCGCTCCAGGGAATTTGTCCCACTGCGGCCTCTGGAAAAATATGAATGGAATACCAAATTGCTGATGCATTATAGTTTCTGTCATCTGCATATCTTCCTCAACCTGTGCCTCTGCTTGTTCTTTTGTTGCAAAGACATCATGCGCCTCTATCCACCAAACTTCCCTTCCTCTGATAAATGGGCGGGTCGCCTTTGTCTCACATCTCCACATCGGACAGCTTTGGTAGATCTTGATTGGCAGGTCTTTCAATCCCTGTACCCATAAGGAATAGAGCTTGTACATTATCGTTTCGCTTGTCGGCCTCATAGCATATCTTTCTTCAAGCTTTCTTGCGCCAGCATGCGTCACCCAGAATACTTCAGGAACGAATCCTTCAACATGCTCTTTTTCGACGCTGAGGAAAGATTCAGGAATAAGCGAAGGAAACAGCGCAGGCTTGTGCCCTCTGCGCTCCAGTTCTGCTTCGTACATTGCGTACATCTTTTTCATTGTCATTACTGCCCAGGGCATGTTGACAATAAACCCTTTGATGTTGCTCCTGAGGTCGCACAGCTCTGCTTCTTGTGTTATCTCAGTGAACCATTCTGAGAAGTTTTCACCCTTCTTATTCTTCATGGTTTGATATGTCAGAGAACGTTTTAAAATAGTGGCGACAAAAGACCCGTATGGCTGCTTATGAAGGATACGTTAATCTACGGTACGAGCCGCACAAAGATGACCTGATCTGCAGGTTTTACATGGAACCGAAGTACGGCGTTCCATTTGAGACAGCAGCAAATGCAGTCGCAGCAGAGTCAAGCGTCGGCACTTGGACGGATATCTCTACAGCCAAGGCGTACGTGAAAAAGTATGCGGCAACTGTTTTTCACATGGATGTCCATAATGGAATACTGGACATCGCTTACCCTCTCAGTGCGTTCGAGCTTCGAAACATTCCACAGATACTCAGCAGCGTCGCAGGCAACATTTTTGGGATGCGCGAAGTTGCAAATCTCAGGCTCAACGACATTCGTCTGCCTCAGAAGCTGCTCGAAGCGTACCATGGCCCGCATTACGGAATCGCAGGAGTGCGCAAGCTGCTGAAAGTTAAGGACAGGCCGCTTGTCGGGACAATTGTCAAACCAAAGATGGGGCTGAATGTGAAAGATCATGCGCAAGTAGCATACGAAGCATGGCTCGGCGGATGCGACATTGTCAAAGATGACGAGAATTTGACAAGCCAGAAGTTCTGTCCGTTCCAAAAACGGTTCATTCAGACAATCAAGATGCGCGACAAGGCAGAGCGAAAGACTGGCGAAAGGAAGATGTATATGGTGAACATAACCGCGCCGGCTGGTGAAATGCTGAAAAGAGCCAAATTTGTAAAGCAGCACGGCGGCGAGTACATTATGGTAGATATTCTTACAGTTGGATTTTCCGCGCTTGAAGAACTTCACGACTATAACGACAAACTGAAGCTTGTTGTTCATGAGCATAGGGCGATGCATGCTGCTTTTACAAGAAATCCAAAGCACGGCATTGCAATGCTGCCGATTGCGAAGCTGACGCGCATGATTGGCTTTGACCAGCTGCATGCGGGCACGGTTGTCGGAAAGATGGCAGGCGGAGCTGAAGAGGTTACAGACGTTGTTAATGCGCTTGAGAAGAAAGTCACGCCAGAGCAAGGACAAACGCTCGGCCAGAATTGGCATCATATTAAACCTGTTTTTGCTGTTGCGTCCGGTGGTCTGCACCCAGGCCATGTCCCAAGATTAGTGGACATATTTGGTAAAGATGTGATAATCCAGATGGGCGGGGGAATACATTGGAATCCGCGCGGTACAATGTATGGTGCTCGTGCTGCCAGACAAGCAGTTGATGCCGTTATGGAAAATATTCCCCTCAAGGAATATGCTAAAAAACATAAAGAATTGGAAGAAGCAATATCAAACTTTGGGACTATTTAATTAAACTGTAATAGAATTCTGTACATTTTTTCGTTCTTTTTATTTCGACTTCTGGAAAAGATTGAAGTTCTAGCAGTGATCCGATTTGTGTATCTATCTGTCCGATCCGTGTATTCATCAGGCGTTTACTTCTTTTTTATCAATCTTTACACCAATCTCTCCGAATCTTTTTTCAACAGCTTCCAAGCCAGTCTTACCGGTGTTGACAAGGATTATTCCAATCTTTCCATCTATGTCTCCGATAATATCTGAATCGCGGACAACGGACAGGAGCTTGTAAACATCTCCTTTGCATGCAAGAACAACGTACGGAGTCCCATAGCGCTCTCTCTCTTCCCGCTTCTTTCTCAGAAATTCAACAAACAGCTCAACTGTGTAGATCTTCTTTATGCTCTCGTCTTTCTTTGTCTCTTCAATCACAACTGTGTCCTTTCCTGCTTTCTTTGCAGCATACAACTTTTCATCCACCATTTTGAACAATGCCGGAACATCCATCTCCACACCATTCCAGATATACACGCCGACAGAGCATGTGACTTCTGTGAAATTATCCCTGCATTCTGCAATTATTCTTTCAGCCAGCTTTTTCGATCCAGTAGATGTGTTGTCTGGCGAGCATATGACAAATTCGTCTCCACCGTACCTGCCAAGTATGTCGCAGTCTCTTTTCGCTCTCTTAAGGACATGGACAAATTTTTTCAATAGCTTGTCTCCTTCAACATGTCCGTGCTTGTCATTGTATGCTTTGAAATAATCAAGATCAATCATTAATAATGCAATTCTCTTTTTTCGCTTCATTTCACCTTCAATCTTCGCTTCAATTGTTTTTCTTGAATAAACTTCCAGCATTCCGTCATGCTGGGCAATCCCCCTCAGCTTGTCCATCGCCATAATGTTTTCCATTATGAGTGCAAATTTTGACACACTGTCCTTCAGAAGCTTGAAGCGCCACTTATTCATTTTTCTTAAGTTGTAACCGGCAAGCGCAATAACCGCAACCGGTTCTCTGTGCCTGATCGGGAGTATGATGACCGGGGCAAGTTCGCCAGTCTCCAATTCTTTTTCAATAGGCAAGCCAAAATTTTCCGATACTTCTATTTGTCCGGTTCTGAATACCTTACTGATAAGCGAGCCGCTTTCGCGGTGCGCTGAGATTTTTCTCATTGCGTTGTCATCGGTCGCTTTGCATTCAATTTCATTCGTCTTTTCATTCAAGACAAAAATCCCATATCTGCATTTCAAGTCCAGTTTGTATTTTATCTTTTCCAGCATCCTTGTGATATTGTCCACTGCGCTGTCATTGTAAGAGATCGATTCTTGGACATCCTTCAAAAATCTGCTTTTGATGGAATAAAGGACGTCATTCTCGACTAGTGTCAATTGATTGATTAGTAAGTTTCGTTCTTTTTCATTGATGTCAAATTCCAAGGTTCCAACGCGCTCTCTGTCCTCATAATGGTCTACGAATATTTCGTCTCCCCCCAACGGGGCAGGATCTCCGTTTTCGAAAATTTTGTCCTCAAAAATCCCTATCCCTCTGTGCACCTGTCCCTCGATTAGCTTAAGCGTTCCAAGCTCGCTAACACTAACTGTATGACTAGCCATATTTTGCCTCGACTGAATCTGATCTGCCTGGTTTGGTATTATCAACGGGGTTTAAATGGGTTCCTTTTGCTGGCCGCGATCATTTGATCCTGAACCTCAGGATTCCAACAATCCCGCCAAACTTCTTCAGCTGCTTCCAAGGCTCTTCTTCAGATGTGAAAACAGTGATTGCAACTCCTTTTGCCTTTGCTTCATCAAGAATTGACGGGTCCTTTCTTACAAGATCGTCAAGCACATAAAGTTCTCCAACTGCGCCATAACTGATCGCTTCCTTAACCTCTTCGTTTCCTTTGACTGCCAACCCGCTCTCTTTCCCTTTTTCAGCCATGTATTTTTCCATCTTTCCAAATTCCGTCGAAATCCTGTCCTCTTTTGTCAATTTCTTTATAGCGCCGCTTTTGATCAATTCATAAACTCCGGACTTCTCTGCGGTGCTGGTATGCTCAATAGTTACCATCTTCAGAAGTTTTGGATTTCTGTTCTTTATGTAGTCTCTGAATGATTCCGTTGTAAATCCGGGGCCTGCGATGAGCACCCTCTTGGACCCAATAATTATTTTTTCGATTTCTGCAAAATATTTCCTCATATTTTCTTCATAGGCATCATCTCGTTTTGATGTCCTACTTTGGAGTTCAAAATCAAAATCAACACCATATCCCCGCAGAGTCGCGACATTAGCCAGTTTGTCATCCATGACAACTATCCTTATTGTCGGCCTTCTTGCACTTTTTTCTGCATCCCTAATCCTTCCTTTGTCATAAGTCGTCCACTGCGTTTTCCTTATCTTGTAGACATATCCCGGTTCTACATCAACCGTGTGGAAGCTCCCTTTCTGAATGTATTCCTCAGGAAAACCTCCGAGTATCTTACCGATTACTCTGAGAACATTTGCATGTTTGTGGAGTTCGACACGGTCAACAAGGAGTTCGACAGTCACTTCCTTTTTTTCACCGGCGCTCCTGGACTCTCCTTCGGATTTGTAACGTCTTATCGATTTACTGATAACAACATCTCCCTTATTGATTATTTTCATAAGGTGCCACAGATCTTCGAAGTTTTCAGGTTCCAGTGCAAGTTCCTCGAGTTGTCGTTTATATTTTATTATCCGCATGCAAGCCGTTCTCCATCAATATTTAAATAAGAAGTTCCTTCGCGGCCCCGTACAGTTCTGGACGGAACTAGAGGTTTAGCAAATGTTTTTATAGCTTTTTTGAGCCTATTCCATATGCGACATGGTTTGGCAGTACTACTGATTGTTATTAGCTTAGTCTTTATGGCGGGATGTGTTGCAACAGCGAAACGCTGCAAAGCAGATGCAGAGTGCGGTTCATGGCAGACGTGTAACGTTACGGGCCAGAGATGCATTACTGCTTCCGGTTTCTGCGCAGCAGATACCGAATGTTCGGAGTATCAGCAATGCGATACAAAATCGCATACATGCAAGCTGAAGAAAGGCAAGTGTTCTGCAGCCGTAGACTGCGAAGTATGGCAGGAATGCGACAATGCAACACGTGACTGCAAGCTGAAGATGGGTTTCTGCAACGATGACTCCTATTGTAAGAAGGAGTATGAGACATGCGACACAAAGACGCATCTATGTTCGCCGAAAAGCGGCAGGTGCAACAATGATTATCAGTGCGAAGGGTGGCAGCTCTGCAATACTACAACAAACGTCTGCTATCCGCGTGAGGGTTATTGCTTCACTAATCTGAATTGCAAAGAATGGGAAGGGTGTGACGACAAGTCACACAAATGCATTGTCAAAAACGGATTCTGCAACAATGATTTAAACTGCCAGAACTGGCAGTCCTGCGATGAGGCAACACACCGCTGCGTTACGGCAGCAAAGTTCTGCGAGTTTGACAACCAGTGCGAATCCTGGCAGCTCTGCAACACGCAGTCGCATAAGTGTGAAGCAAAGCGAGATTTCTGTGATGTTAACAATGATTGTATAGGTGGCAGCTCAGGATACGAATACTGCGACCCGAATACGCACACGTGCGCGGCAAAAGAGGGCAAGTGCAGCAAAGACAGCGACTGTAAATCCTGGCAGTACTGCGACTTGTCAGGCTATGCGTGCAGGGCGAGGCAAGGATACTGCGGCAGCGACACAGACTGTCCGACAAGCCAGGCATGCGATGAAACGATTAACAGGTGCTATGTTCTGGGGTGCCAGAAAGACTCGGATTGTTCGTCAGGATACACCTGTGACACGTTGTTTACACACGCATGCAAAAAAGTTTAATTAGAAAGTCCAAGTGTCCATCGTTCAGAATAAAGAGTTCTAATAATAGTTTATGTTCGGCCATTGTCAATGCTAATTTTTTAAAGGGCAAAACAACAAACAGCATTAACCGTATTGGCTTGGGTTTCCACATTCCGAAGCTTGGTCCGAGTGTGATAGCGAAAACAATAGGAGCGTAGTCACATAAGAGAACATGCAAACAAGAGAAGGCGCTCGTTGTATGTTACTGGGATCCGGTGGACAAGACTCAAGCAGCTTTCTTTTTTCTTACTAAATAAACTTAAACAACACTAGCCGACATACAGAAGCCCGATCATCACAATTATCCCTAGCATAAAAGACACGAATTGAAGAAGAGACTGTGTCGACTCCTTTTCTTTCTGGATCTCCGGGATCAAGTTTGATCCTGCGATATAAATGAAAGTTCCTGCCGCAAACGACAGAAGTGGTGGGAAGAAGGATTCAGATGCCCCTATCATGAAGAAGGATATCAGCGCGCCGGCAACTGCCGTGAGCGCGCTCAGAAAATTGTAAAGCAATGCTTTGCTTTTCTTTAATCCGGAGTGAAGAAGGACACCAAAATCTCCGAATTCCTGCGGAATTTCATGAAAGATGACTGCAAGAGTTGTTGCAATGCCAGTAGTCAAGCCGGCCGCATAGCTTACTCCAATCGCAAGCCCATCAATGAAATTGTGGATTCCGTCTCCAAAAAGATTCATATACGCCATTATCTTTATCTTGCTCTTTTTTCCGCCATCCCGCAGATAATGGTAGTGCCTCCAATGCATCAGCTTTTCGACTACAAACGAAAGGATAATTCCAAGAAGGATATAAACTGAAATTTCAAATGAAAACCCATCCCGCGTTGCCTCAGGCAGCAGATGGATAAATACATCTCCGATCAGCGCGCCAGCAGAAAAGCTTACAAGATAAAGAAGCAGTTTTTTTATCCTTTTTTCGCTAAGAGGTATAAGAACGATTCCAACAAATGAGATTGCGCTTACTACGAGCACGCTTGCAAGCATGTAGCTCAGTTCAATATGCATCCACTTACCTCGTCATTCATCCGGTGGTGTTTCCAGTCTGATTCAATTGTTGTTTAAGCAGTGTCGAGTTGACTGTTAAATTAGTTGTCAGGTCTTTGTAGGCCCCGCTTACAGCGTTCATGTCCCTGAAGATGTAGCTTCCATCCGTTTCTATGCTTCCATACTGCAGCCAAAAAGTGTCTATATTGTATGCAGAGAAGTCTGATGAAATTATCACTGTAGGCACCTTTGTTATATTATATGCGCTGATCAGGTTCTTCCCACTATCGCTTCCAACATCCAAATAAGTTTCGTTTGTTATCTTTGCGCCAAATCTGTTGACAAGAACAGATCTGTGCAACGATACATTATAGCAAGCGGCACAGCTGCTGTCATTTAAGTATACAACCGAGACTAGCCCCATAATCTTTTCAGTTGCCAAGTCAATGTATGGGGGCGCGACTGTTCTGTACACAAGAGTTCCATCAGATTCAATAGTTCCCACATTTGTCCATCCTTCCATGAATGTGGACGCGGACTTTGCTTCCTTCGAAATAATCACGCTTGGAATCTTCGTTATGTTGTATTTGTTGATCAGTTCTTTCGCTTCAGTAGAATTGCGTTCATAATTCTTTTCGCTTATTATTTTCAGTCCGAGCTGCGAGGAGTATTGGTTTATTTGTGTTCCTGTATTCGAAAGATCAAAACAATCGGCACACATTGGATCAGTTATTGTGATCAGGCTTGCGTTATATACTATCATTTCAGGTTCAATCGGTACAATCTGAGAGCCGCCAGTCGTGTTTTGCGCACTTTTCTGTCCCTCAACTATAATTTGTTTGATGTCATAGAGCTGAGCAATAGAAAATATTGTGACTACTATTGCAATCAGCATTACAATCAGCTTCAAATCCCCAAGCTTAACTTTTACTTCTTCGTCAGCCATAGTCTCCCAAACCGTTTATACGGATAATATATATTACACAAAGTAAAACAATTTAAATGCGCACCCCTTCTTTTTTCATGCGCACTTCATTCTATTATATCTACATAATATTAATAATAATACTGAATCTCCTGAGTTTTGCAGTTCCCTATATTGCGAAATCCACGCCACAACTCAGTAGCCAGTTTTATTCTGGTTTCTCTTTAATCTGCCATCAGCTAACTGCAAGATCTCTTTGCCTTTACGATTCCGGGATAGGCGACTGTTTTCCTCAGAATGGCCAATTCAGCGAATCGAAAGAAACTATCGTTGTCGCTGAAAGAGGCACAGGTTACAAGTTTCCTGTTGATGCAAGAGACATGGCAATTTACGCAACAATGCTAGTCGGGGGGCTGGCATTGCCATTTATTATTGATAAAAACAGCAAGTGCATTCCCAATCTGCTTTTCCTTATTACTGCTTCGATTCCCGCAGGGGTTGACGGATTCACTCAACTGATCGGGCTCAGAGAAAGCACTAATCTGATCAGAGTGATAACGGGCGTTATTCTTGGTTTGGTCATTCCTTTCTTTTTGGTTCCAACTGCAAACGTTCTGCTGGATCCGACTAGACATCGATAACAACGACAGCTCTCCAGCCAGAATTCGTTTTCTTAACTTCAAAGCGGTAGTAGGTTACTGCTTTAGCATCGACTATCAGTTCATGCTTCTTTGGATCAATCTTTTCGCCATAAGCTATAGCAACCAATTCTTTTCCGTCTTTTATTTTGATGTCAAATTTACTAAAGAGCAATTGCTCGGCATCTTTCAAATAGATTAATTCTTCAAGAAAATCAAAAAGCAGTTTCTCAGTTTCATTTGCCTTCTTTCTGATCGTCTTTTTGATCTTTGGTTCGATTGCTTTTACATCTCTGACCATAGTATTGGTGACAGCAAGCCCCGCCGATTCAAACATCTCTTCAGCAGTCTTGCCAGTCGCTTCAAATGCAATATCCGCTGAAGTTATTCCTTCAAGGTATTTGTAAGGCATTTACTCACTTTTTTCTTCAATTTCACAAGCTTTCAGTCTTTCAATGATTTTTTCTTTTACTTTTTCAAGTCCTTTTCCAATAAGTACGATCTCATTCCGGTTCCTATTAAACTCTTTCAAGTTCCATCTCCCGTTTACATAGTCAAAAAGATAACCCTTACCTTCTTTGCTTTCGCTCGAGAATACGAATCCCTTTGATCTGTAAACTTCCGGAGGCAGAGAGTTTGCAAGCTCTTTGAATTTGTCAAGATTAATCCTCCGATCTGATTTGTAAACAAATGTTTCTTCTTCCAGTGCGTGTTTTGCATGCTCACCAGTTTTTCTTTCTGCGTTTCTGGCCCTGAACATTGAAAGGAATGCCAACGGAACCTTGCCATTGACCGCCTTTGCGACCACTGCGTTTTCATTGATTTCTTTTATTTTTATCATTACCGAATCCAATTCTTCAATTGTTTTCACCAGATCTATCTTGTTCACAACAACAATGTCGGCAGCTTCAATCTGCATAAGGCAAGTATGTCCAAGCTGGGGAAACCTGATCATTGCATCAGCATCAACGATCGTTACAATCGAATCCAGCTTGACTTCCGGGATGCCTTCAAGGCTCACAACGATTCCTTCAGGTTCTGCGACACCTGTCGTTTCAATTATTATTCTGTCAGGATTGATTGTTTCAGCAATTTCTTTGACTGCAGCATCCAGCTCCCCAGTCAGGGCGCAGCAAGCGCATCCGCCCGTAATCTCTTTCAGGTTGAAATTTTTGCTTTGAATGACCTTGCTGTCGATAGCAATTTCGCCAAATTCATTCATCAGAATAGCCAGCCTCTCCTTTGAGATATTGACTAGATGGTTGAGCAAAGTAGTTTTACCCGCTCCAAGGTAGCCGGTTATGAGAATTACGGGAACAGGCATGAGACTACCCTTTCACATTCGTCAACGGCAGGAGTTTGCAGACTCTTTTAGATATTCCTGCTTGATGCGTAGCATCGATTACCTCATCAATATTTTTGTATGCTGCTCCCGCTTCTTCTGCAAGTCCAGACAGACTTTCAGTGCGCACAAGTATTCCTCGCTTTTCCATTTCCTTCTGAAGAGTTTCGCCGCGGAAAAGCTGTTTTGCCTTTGTTCTTGACATCGTGCGTCCGCTGCCGTGAGCAGTGCTTCCCCAAGTTTCGTCTTCAGCCTGCTTTGTGCCGACAAGCAGATAGCTTCCCGTTTCCATAGAGCCGCCAATTATGACTGGCTGGCCGACATCCCTGTACTCTTTTGGCACTTCTTCTCTTCCAGGTCCGAAAGATCGTGTTGCGCCTTTGCGATGCACGATAACTTCTTTCCAGCTGCCATCGATCAGGTATTTTTCAAGCTTTGCAGTATTGTGCGCAACATCATAAATTTGGCGCATTCCAAGTTTCTCTGCGTCTGTTTTGAAAACTTCCGAAAATACTTCGCGAACGCGGTGAAGAATCACCTGCCTGTTTAGGAAAGACATGTTGACCGCAGTTTTCATTGCTGCAAAGTACGTCTGTCCTTCTGGAGAATTGAAAGGAGCGCTCGCCAGTTCGCGGTCAAGGATCTTGATCCCGTATTTGCTTTCCATAACTGCCAGAAATGTATTCAGGCTGTCAGTTGCGACTTGATGCCCGTATCCTCTACTTCCGCAGTGGAACATGATTACAATCTGGTTAGGAAATATCCCAAACTTCTTTGCAATTGCTTCATCATGAATATTCTCTTTCTTGACAATCTGAATTTCCAAGTAATGGTTGCCGCTTCCAAGCGTTCCGATCTGGTTGTATCCGCGGTCAACCGCGCGCTGGCTTACTTTCTTTGAATCAGCGCCTTCAAAATTTCCGTTTTCCTCTGTCCGCTCAAGATCCTCTTCCCAGCCATATCCTTTATGTACTGCAAATGCTGCGCCTTCATCTACGGCGCGCCTGAATTCGTCTTTTGTAAGCTTGAAAAATCCGGTTGACCCAACCCCTGCCGGAACGCGTTTGAACAGCTTGTCAACAAGTTCGTTCAGGTGCGGCTTGACATCATCGTATGTCAAATCAGTTCGCACAAGGCGCATGCCGCAGTTAATATCAAATCCAACGCCACCTGGCGAGATAACTCCTTCAGTTGTGTCAAATGCTGCGACCCCTCCAATCGGAAAGCCATATCCTGAGTGGCCATCGGCCATGCAGTAAGCATGTCTTAGGATGCCAGGAAGCGTCGCTACGTTTGTCAGCTGATCGTAGACCTGCAGATCCATCTCATCAAGCAGCTTCCTGCTCGCATAAACGCGCGCTGGAACGCGCATCCCCTGCTTGAATGATTTATCAATCTCCCAAATGTAATCTGTGATCCGCTTGAATTCGGGTTTTTTGACATTTTGACCGTATGCCATAATCTCAACAAAACTATAGCTAGCAAGAAATAAAAGCTGATGTCAAAATCATTTATGGCAAAAAGAGCAAACACTAGACAGCTCAAAAAGAATGTCAAGCAACTCAAAGAAAAGACCAAGCGCATTGCAATTCTTGAAGGCAGTGCGTGGGCAGTCATGGCCGGATCTGGAGTATACGCCATTACTCCTTATGCAGTTGCGCTCGGCGCGTCAAATTTCGTTATAGGTCTTATCTCTGCTTTTTCCACCATTTCCTCAAGTATCGGTGATTATCTTGGCAGTTGGTTTCTTCAGTTTTCTAAAAGCAGAAAGACCCAGTTATTCTGGTCAATGTTAGTTCAAGCGTTCTTGTGGATTCCGATAGGGTTCTTGTTTTTATTTTCACCAGGCATCTCCGGAGTTTCGTTATTGATTTTATACTCTCTTTCTTCATTCCTCGGGTCTTTCGGAGGTTCCGCTTGGCTTTCGTTAATCGGAGACTCGGTCGATGAAAAAGAAAGAGGCACTTATTTTGGTAAGCGGAACAAAGTGCTCGGCATTGTTCAATTAATCACTTCATTGGCAGCCGGCCTTTTACTTAATGTCCTTACAAAAAATGTTTTTATCGGGTTCATTACGATATTTGCAGCGTCCTTTGTTTTTCGTGCGATTTCCGCATATCTGCTTAATCAGTACTGGGAGCCTCTATTCAAGAAACAAAGAGTCTCTTTGCTGAAAACGATTGAGTTTCCAAAAGATCCATATTTCAGGAATTTCATAATCCTGTCTGCAGGGCTGATATTCGCTACAAATGTCGGTTCGCCTTTCATGTCCGTCTATATGCTGAAAGACCTGCGATTTGATTATCTCTCCTTTTCAATTGCAACAATTGCATCTGTTGTTTCAACATTAATAACTAACCCATATTGGGGCAAGGTTATTGATAAGTATGGTACTCGGCCGGTCCTCTTTGCAACATCGAGTCTGATTGTTTTGATTCCATTCCTCTGGATTCTTTCAACTGATCTGCTCGGGGTCGTGCTGACACAATTGTATTCCGGATTCGTCTGGGCAGGATTTAACCTGTCTATTGTCAATTTTCTCTTCCGCGTCGCACCACACGACAAAATCCCGGCATACGCGGCGCATACAAATGGGATAAGTGACATATCTACGTTTCTGGGCGCATCGGTTGGCAGTCTTATGGTTTTGTTTTTGAATGGGGCACCGTTGTTTTTCATGTCCACTCTCCAAGTAACATTCTTTGTCTCAGGCATATTGCGGCTTTTGTTTGTTGCATACGCGCTGCCAAATCTGTCAAAGAACATGGCAGTCCGAGGGGACAGATTTTTGCTTAGAGTAGTTACAGTGTATCCTATCAAGGGAATGCAGATGGAGCTGATGAGCCTACACGACACATTTACGTCGTTGATCGGGTTGCCGAAAAAGCTTCGACGTTGAATTTTACGTCGAAAAATCGACGTTAAAAATGGGAAGCTTTAAATAGGTTATCTTCGATATAGCCTAAGAAAATGCAGCTAGTAAAAGTGCCTGCTGAGCGTTTGAAATGGTTGCGGCAGCGATTTGACGACATTGAAAAGGCAGGCGACATCAAGTTGAATATCTCCTCTGAAGGCGAAGTGACGATCAAAGCAAAAGACGCGGTCTCAGAGTGGAAAGCGATTGATGTCGTAAAGGCTATTGGGAGGGGATTTTCAGTCGACGCAGCGATTAAACTGTTCAGAGAGGATTATGTACTCAAGGTTATCAACCTGAAGGAGATGTTTGACAACGAGAAGCAGCGGGCGCGTTACAAAGCGCGCGTGATCGGGACGAAAGGAAAGGCAAAAAGAATAATTGAAAACACAAGCGGCGCTTCACTTTCAATATATGGGAACACGGTTAGCATATTAGGAAAACTTGAAGAGGCGGCTTTGGCTGAAAAAGCCGTGCTGATGCTTCTGAAAGGAGCGAGTCATGGCACTACGTATTACGTGCTTCAGAAAGAAAGGCAGAAAATGATGGAATAACTGATAAAAAGAAGAAAAAATGAACTGACGGTTAAGGCTGGCGAGCGACAAGTGAGATTATGACAGAAGAAAAGAAACCAGAGGCTAAAGCAAAGACTGAAACAAAACCAGAGGCTAAAGCAAAAACTGAAGCAAAAGTAGAGGCGAAAGCAGAAACTAAACGTGTCGAGTCCGGAGAGATTTTCGAAGAATTCCGCGAGCATAGCGTAGCAGAGTTCTTCAAAAAGAATAGGCAGATGCTTGGATTTGCAGGCAAAGTAAGGTCAATGACCACTCTTGTTCATGAGTTCGTAACAAATTCGCTTGATGCCTGCGAAGAGGCAAAGATCCTGCCGAATATTTATGTCAAGATTGACGAAATGGAAAATGGGCATTACAAACTGTACGTTGAGGACAATGGGCCCGGAATTCCTAAGCAGTATGTAGGAAAAGCGCTGGGCCAAATGCTTGCAGGAACTAAATTTCACAGATTTATTCAGCAGCGCGGGCAGCAGGGTATCGGCGCAGCCGGTGGAGTAATGTTTGCGCAGATTACAACCGGAAAGCCTGCGCATGCAAGATCAGGAACTGGGGACGGCAAGGTTTACGAATGCGATATTTCTGTTGATCTGAAAAACAACCAGCCGAAAATTTCAAACATGGTTGATTTTCCTGGAAATTATAGGGGTTTGACTGTTACTGCTGAGTTTTCAGAAGTGAAATACGACAAAAGCGAATATGCGCCGTTTGAGTATCTGAAAGCAACTGCGCTTGCAAATCCACATTCTCAGATCACAATTGTTGAGCCAAATGGTGAACGAACAGTATTCGCGCGTGCATCAAATGAAATTCCAAAGCGTCCAACACCGGCACAGCCGCATCCGTTGGGAGTAACGACAGATGATATGATTAATTATGCCCATCACTCAAAAGAGCGAAAGCTTTCATCATTTCTTACACAGAACTTTGCAAGAGTGTCTGACGCAAAGGTTGACGAGATAAAGCAGCTCTGCCCTGGGACAAATTTTGACAAAATGCCCAGAGAGTTGAAATGGGAAGAGGCAGAAGCAATTGTTAAGGCATTCAAGCAGATCAAATGGATCGCCCCATCTGCAGACCCGTTAAGGCCTATCGGAAAGAATCAGATTGAAAAGGCATTGAAGAATGTTCTAGTTCCTGAATTTATTTCAGTTTCAGAACGATCTCCAAAGGTTTACAGGGGGGGAGTTCCATTTCTTGTTGAAGTTGGAATTGCATATGGCGGGAAGTCTGGGCATTCTACAAAGGACGGCGGAGTTGGACTTGATGTAAAACGTTTCGCCAACAGAGCGCCACTCTTGTTCGATGCAGGAGGCTGCGCAACAATGGAAGCAGTCAAAACAATCGACTGGAACCGGTATGGCTTGAAGAATGTTGACCAAATGCCGATCACGCTTTACATGAATGTTGTATCTGTGTTTATTCCTTACACTGGCGCAGGAAAACAGGCAATTACGGCTGAAGAGGAAGTAGTGGAAGAGCTTCGTTACGCAGTCATGGAAGTTGCAAGAGACCTTGAGCGCTATCTATCGGGCAAAATCAGGGACGAGCAGCGTGAAACAAGGAAGAAAGCAATAATGAGATACGTCAAGCAGTTGGCAGGCGACCTACCATACCTTTCAGGCGAGAGCAATGATAAGGATATAGAAAAGAAACTTCTCAGCATGATTGAACACAAATATTCGAAGATATTTGAAAAGACAAGACTGACTGCCGATGAAGAAAAACAGCAGCAGAAAGAGAGAGACGAAGAAATAGAAGAGTAGTTTGGATAGTTTTGGTCAAACTTTTTCTAAAAGTTTGGGTGATATTATGGCAAAAAGAATCGCAGAAGAGGAAGGGGCTACAAGAGAAAAATTAGTTAAGCTTGGAAAGCAGCTTGTCGCAGAAATAGATAAGGGCCAATCTCCCTCATTCGTATCGCCGCTCAGAGGCAAATCAAATGTTCTTCATCATGAGAAGGAAGGGTTCCTTTATTTGGGTGACAAAAAAGAGACGAGAACCTTCCTGAATGTGGCGCAGGCCAAAAAGTTCATGCAGACAATAGCCGTCGCCGCGAAGTGCAAGAAATTCAAGGATGAGAACCTGCACACATCAATCAGAGGTCTTTTTTATCAGTTGAAGTTCACACTCGGTGAGGATATTGAGGAAGAACTTTTTGAGGAGCAGACGGAATCAAATGATTTGGTTGAGGATCTTGAGGTTTCTCTCAGTGTCAAGCGTGAAGATCTCAATCTAAATACGGACAGAAAAGGAGTTGTTGCGGGGCCTATGAAAGTTGTTGACAAATTCGCCGGAACTGAAAACTTAATTGACTGCACAAAGCAGGGCCGTTCAGGTTGGATGATCCCAAGCGATGTTGATAACGGAATGGAATTTATTGATGTTGACGCAGATTACGTGTTGGTTATAGAAAAGGACGCAATGTGGCAGCGTCTGAACGAGGACAGATTCTGGCAAAAGGAAAATTGTATTATTGTCACTCCAAAAGGACAGGCATCCAGAGGATGCAGGCGTCTGATAAGAAAACTTGCAGACCAGAAATTGCCGATTTATTGTTTTATGGATTGCGATGCATGGGGGTGGTACATATATTGGACCATCAAGACCGGCAGTATGAATCTTGCTTACCTTGGCGAAGATATCGCAACTCCAGAAGCAAGATTTATTGGAGTTACAATGGGCGATCTTGAACGCTATGACTTTTTGAAAAAGCTGACAATCAGGGCAAAAGAAGTTGACATCAAGCGTGCAGAAGAAATGTTAGGATATCCTTGGATTGCACAGCATGAAGAATGGGTCAAAGAACTGAAAACAGTTATTGAGCTAAAGAAAAAACTGGAACAAGATGCGCTCCAAGGGCCAAGGCTGACGTTCGTCGGTGAATATCTAAGAGAGAAAATGAAAAAGAAGGAATTCCTGCCGTAATCCGGCCGATCAGGCCTTTTCCAAAAAGTTCTTTAGGTTGGCTTCGTCTTTTGGAGCGTATGCGTTATACTTCTCAATAGCAGTTCTCAGAAATTCTCTAGCTTTTAGGTCCGTTTTCGCTCGTTCTATAAGAAAAAACGGCAATGCAGCCCTTCCACCATTCGAAGTCACATAATCAAAACATGGCAAGTCGTCTTCCGTACCACCAAAATATACTATCTCTCGGTATCCCCTTTTTCTTGCAAATTCTTCTTCAAGGTATTGGCCTTTTTTCCTATAAATTCTCAGTGCAAACTTTGAAACAATTGGATCAACGAGGCCTTCGATTTCGTCGACATCCTCCCCATCTTTATCTAACAATACATCTCCAACTATATAGACGTCTTCCCCACCGTTGCCGTTATTGAAAATTTCCAGATAACCCGATTTATACACGAGGGCCCAGATAACAGACTCATATGCAACTGAGAGAATCCCAACGGGTATTCCTTTAGTATATTTTATATCGCCTAACGGATTCAATAGTCTGGAGTCCAATTCATTCGTCACAGTTTCTGCAAAACTTAAAATCGCTGAACGAATGAAGGATCTCCGCTTTCCATTAATGATTCGTTCATTAAATTCTCTATAAACTTCTTCTAATCCTTTTCTACCTTGACGATATTCCTCCTTAGCTCTTTCTATAGATTTCTTATCTACAAATAGTTTAACCAATTTAGCTGCAGCGATTGGGTTGAGATGATGCGTTACTCTTCGCATTAATTCATTTTTATACGCCAATGCTATTGCCTTGTACGTTTTTCCTTCATCTACCTCTTTGTAAATTGTTCCATTCCAATTGGATACTATTGATTTCATGATCTATTCATTCTTTACACAATATAAATATCTTACTAGCATGAAACGGAAAGATAAAGAAAAAGAGTCTCTGCCATAATCCTTGCAATTTTCATCTACATTCAGCAGAAACTAAATTGCAATCACGTCGAAAACAGTAAACAATAGGTTTAAATAGGATAATGGGTATTTC
>Ga0315284_10002896_pt1 | contig 24443 bp, 20 predicted proteins | sample YL17G09_16_MG_FD_203696 | JGI IMG/M metagenome (GOLD analysis project Ga0315284, IMG submission 203696) | Sediment microbial communities from Yellowstone Lake, YNP, Wyoming, USA - YL17G09_16 | ecosystem: Environmental > Aquatic > Freshwater > Lake > Sediment | place: USA: Wyoming | collected...
CGCTTGGAAGCGATCGGATTCAAGGTCAACCTTGAGCCTTTGCCTGTTGCCATTTAAGACCATGTTGGCTGTTTTCAAGGTAAACCCTCCATGGTCGCTCAGCCGCTTCCCGATCTTGTCGTTTGGTTCAATCCATGATAGAGCGTTTGCCCGCTTCTTCGCTCGCCGACGACCAAATAAACTCCCTTTAAACTCCCCCCCCTGACACAATTCAGGGGGATTAAAAGGTCGGTCCGCTCACCCGCCATCCCCTCGTCCTGACAATTGGCGCTCTACTCGTACGTAACGCTCTTCAGCCGGAGCGAAGGGGGAGAAGGCGAAGCGACGAGAAGGAAATCTCGCCGCTGTTTTTCGGTTTTTCCGGCGGCAAATTCAAGGACGCGACGGCAGGGTTGGCCCTAAGGCCCCCATAGCGGAGGGGGGGCCCATCGGCTTATCCGATGGGGGGAACCGACGGGACTGGTTCCCCAGGGGGCCGGGGGCCACCCTGTCGCCGCGTCGACAATTTGTATTAAACGCCGAAAAAACCGAACGATGCAGGCGTCAAGATTTCCGCCAGGGAGCGAGCTTCTTATCCGAGCCCTTCTCCGAGGGAGCGAATCCCCCTCCCCGAGCCATCCTCTTTAGGGGTGAGAAGAGATGTGTTAAAATCCCCTTGAGAATCGTCGGTAGAGGTGATTGAAGGGGAGGCGGCCGTCGCTTAGACTGGGATCGAAAAGGAAAGTGGGCGGCCGCCGAGCGACGAAGCTCCGCGGTCCCGAGGTCCTCTCCGGCAGCCCTGATCAAGGGAGACGCGAAATGAACGATCGAGAAGGAGACCCGCGATGACTCCGAAGGAAAACATGTTGGACGACTCGGCACAGATCATCAACGAGATCGAAGGCAATCTGGAGAAGGTCCTCCAACAGAGGAAGGAAGAGGTGGAGCGCGATCTGCAGCTCAAGATGAGGCGGGAGAAGGAGGAAGCGGAGCGCAAGAAAACGCTGATCGAAGGGGAGTTTGAGAAAGAACGGGGGACGATCAAGGAATTCCGGGGCGCGATCGCCGAGTTCGAAACGGCCCGCAAGACCCTCCAGGACCGGATGCGGGACCATCTCGAGCGGAGCATGCGCTATCAGCAGGACATCGAGAAGCTGACCGCGCTGACCCTTGAAGAGCTCCACAAGGTCAGCGATCTGAGCCTTCAACTGTCCGAGCTGAGGCAGACGTCCGAAAAGAAGGTGGCTGAGATCCGGACGAAGCTGAAAGAGCGGTTCGGCATCGCCATGGAGGCTCCCGCCGCCGCCATTCCGGCCCCGGCCCCGGCTCCGGCGTTCGAACGGAAGGACGAGTCCGCGATGGCCTCCGATCTGGATCAGGAAATGAACAAGCTGAAGAAGATCAAAGAGCTTTTAGAGACCGACTCCGCCGGCCCGGTCCGGCCCGCTTTCGAACCGGCCCCCGTCCCGGAAGCCTTCGCCGAGCCGCTGGCCGTCCCCGAAGAGCCCGAGTTCGTCCCGCCGGAACGGTTCGAACCGATGAGCTTCGAGTCGGAACGGCCGCGTCCCGAGTTCAAAATGCCCGAGTTCAATCAGTTCATCGAGGATTTCATGAAACGCGAGGGCCCGCCCTCCCAGCCCGAAACGGCGTTCGGCGAGCCAGCCAAAACCAGGAAAGAAGAGCGGAAGTCGGGGCTTGAGGATCTCAGCTTCCAGGCCGTGTTCGAGACCCTCGAAAAGTACCGGAAGACCGAACCGTTGGATTTCAACGGCGAGATCAGTTACTTCCAAAACCGGGAGCGCCTCATCCTCGACGGCGAATCCCTCCTCCGGGCCATGGGCCAGGTCTTGGAAAACGCCAAGAAACAGACCCAAAAGCTGTCCCAGACGGAGTCGCCGAAAGACCAGTTCTTCCTCAAGCAGGAGCTGATCAATCACCAGGAATCGCTGCGCAAGATCCTCCTCCGCTGGGTGAGGATGTGCGAAAAGGACGGCGGGTCCCTGCCCCGTTACACGAACGAGATCATCAGCCTGCCGGTCCTCAAGGACATCCTGGAAAAGCTCAATATGGACAATTGGAGCAATCCCGAGGATGTCCGTTCATTCGAAAGCCTGACCGTCCGGCTCAAGGACGCGTTTTACCGGAAGATCACACCGCCCGCGTATTACCTTCGTTCGATTATCGAAGAGCTCGAGGGCTGAGCTAATAAAAACGGGGACACATCACTTTTTTCTCCGAAAAAGTGATGTGTCCCCGTTTTTTTAAGCGGAGGCTCCGTTTGTTTTCTCCAGCGAAAAGAAATAGTTCTGGAGATGCTGCCGGACCGCGTCGGTCAGAAGATGGAACTTCAATCCCGTATGGAAGTAGGCGGAGCTGGGGGAGGCCTTCTGGGAGTAGACGACGTCGCCCTTCAGAGGATTAGCCCGGTCGCCGAGGATCAGGAAGAGGTCCAGGGTCTTGGCCACCGGGAACTGGACCTTGGATGAGATCTTGGCCCCGCCCAGGCTCAGGTCAATCGTGTTGGCCACGCGATGGCTGCCGTTCTCCCGGTAGATGCAAAGCGTGGAGGTGAAATAGCGCGTGTGACGCCGTTTTTCCTTGAAGGTCGTTTCGGCGGCCGTCTTCAAGAGCGAAGTCTTGCTGACGACGGCGGACCGGTCCCGGACATACGCGCAGACCTTGTTCTTGATGGCCATGCCCTCGGCGTGCTTGAGGGCGGCGAATCTCTTGCCCTTCGCTTCGGCCAGGGCCATGTCGGCCTCGTTGGCGATCTTCTTCAGCGTCGTCTTTGTCGCTTCCCCTCGCTCGTCCTTCAGGGCGCGCGGGAACAGGGTGACCCCGAAGCTCATGGTCAGGTTCTGGCGGGGCTGGAACTCCTCGAACTCGAAGTAATGGTCCTCGATGGTCTTCCGGATCCGCTCGGTCAGCATCGTCGCTTCTTCGATGTTCTTTACGCCCGACTGGAATAAAAGAAATTCCTCGCCGCCATAGCGGCAGAGGAGGTCCTCTTCGCGGATGGCCGATTTCATGACGCCCGACAGTTCGCGGAGGAGACGGTTCCCCGCTTCGTGGCCGTTCCGGTCGTTGAAGTTCTTGAACCAGTCCAAGTCGCCCATGACCATGGCGAACGACCCCGTCTCCTGGCGGCGCTTGCTCTGGGATTCGATCTTCTGGAGGACCTTCTCGAAGAAGGGGTCCGGACGCAGCAGCCCGGTCAGCTCGTCATACTGGATGAGGTTGAGCTTGGTGATGGCGAGAGCGATATGCTCGGACACGCCCCGCAGGACCTGCTGGTCTTCCGCGGTGAAGCCGGCCTTCCGGACGCGGCCGTCCTCCTCCTCCCGGTTGTAGACCTCGATGAGACCGATGACGTTCTGGTCGTGTTTGAGGGGCGATCCGAGGATGTTCTCCAAAGGCGATTTGAGCTGATTCCGGTAGCGGTTGGAAAAGCGGGCGTCCCGGCCGGCGTCGGCGACGTTCAGCTCCTGTCCCGTCCGGGCGACGAAGGAGGCGAAATCCGAGGCCTGCCACAAGGCCACGTGTCTCGAGAAATCGGCATGGGACGGGACCGCGTCGTCCCAAACGAGCGGTTTGAGATACTTCCCCAACGTTTCGTTCTCGTCACGGATATAAAGGGAGATGCTCGCGGCCTGGACGAGATTCTTGATGTCGAGGAGGCTGTCCAGGAGGTTGCTGACGTCGGTGGCCGCGTATAGCTTGCGCAGCGTGTCCTCGAACTTCTGCTTGAGTTTCTGATAGCGGAGATAATGGGCCTGCAGGGTGATGCGCTTTTGGAGTTCCTTGACCAGGCTTCCCGACAGCGCGTTGCCGATCTCCTTGATCTCGGAGGAGACCTTTTTCAATCGGTTCTCGGCGGATGCCTTAGAGCTTGTCAGGCTTTCCACGTCCGCTTTAAGCCGGGCGTATTCCCGGGCGAGCAGCAAAACCCTCTGTCCCCGGGTGATATCCTCCGGCTTTGAAGAAAAGAGGATATAGTCGACGAATCGGTCCGCCGGCCATTTCAGGACAGCCTCTTTGAGCATGTCTTCACGGCGGCCGGTCAGGATGAGGCAGGGGATAGCCCCCAGAAGAGGCCTGAGCGATGGATGTCCGGCCTGTTCGAGGTCGATCAAAGCGAGGCTGAAAGAAAGGGATTTCAGAAGGGGAATGGCCTTGTCCAAGGAGGGGGAGGCGTAAACCGGCCCCAGCTTATGGGTGAACTTGAATAAAAATTCGCGTTCTTCGGTTTTAGCGTTGAAAATTATGACGTTACCCACGCTTCCTTACTCTAGACAAACAAACCTTAACCTTAGCATATTAACTATAGATCCAATTTTTACATAAGTCAACCGATTTTTTGTTCTTTTTTCGCTGCCCTGTTTTTGCTATTCCCCAAAACTTTATGTTATATTCTCCCCGAGAAAATTGCAAGGATTCCAAGGAGGCAGCCATGGCCGCGCAATCCAAGACGTATAAACCGCTGAGAGCGCCGAGGGGCTCGGGATTGCGGACCAAAGGATGGTCCCAGGAAGGTGCTTTGCGGATGTTGATGAACAACCTCGACCCTGATGTGGGTGAAAACCCCCAGGAACTTATCGTCTACGGCGGAACGGGAAAAGCCGCCAGGAACTGGGACTGCTTCTGGGCCATCGTCGACAGCCTGAAAAAGCTCGAGAACGACGAAACGCTGGTCGTTCAATCGGGAAAACCTGTCGCCGTTTTCAAGACCCATGCCGAGGCTCCCCGCGTCCTGATCTCCAACGCCATGATCGTCCCGAAGTGGGCGACCGGGGATGAATTCCGTCGGCTCGAAGCGTTGGGGCTGACCATGTATGGGCAGATGACCGCCGGAAGCTGGATCTATATCGGAACGCAAGGCATTCTCCAGGGCACATATGAGACACTGGCCGCCGCGGCCAAGAAACATTTTGGAGGGAGCCTCAAAGGCCGGACCGTCGTTTCCGCCGGCCTCGGCGGCATGGGCGGCGCCCAACCGCTGGCCGTGACCATGAACGACGGCGTGGCTATCGTGATCGAGGTCGATCGGCGGAGGATCAGGCGCCGGCTCGAGACGAACTACGTGGATACGATGGCCGGGGACCTGGACGAAGCGCTCAGGCTCGCGGACGCCGCCGCAAAAAAAGGCCGGCCGCTGTCGATCGCCCTCCTCGGCAACGCGGCCGATGTCCTCCCCGAGCTCGTCCGGCGCGGAGTCACTCCCGACATCCTGACCGATCAGACCTCGGCCCACGACGAGCTCAACGGCTACGTGCCGCACGGCATCCCGTACGAGGACGCGCTCCGACTCCGCCGCGAGGATCCCCAGGATTATATCAAGCGGTCCTACGCCTCCATGGCCGCTCACGTCCGAGCCATGCTCGAGCTCAAGAGGCGGGGGGCGAGGGCTTTCGACTACGGCAACAACATCCGCGGCCAGGCCCAGAAAGCCGGCGTCGCGGACGCTTTCGAGATCCCCGGATTCGTTCAAGAATATATCCGGCCGTTGTTTTGCCTCGGGAAGGGACCATTCCGCTGGGCCGCCCTGTCGGGCAAGCCTCGGGACATCCTGATCACGGACGAGGCCGCGTTGGAGTCGTTTCCCGAGGACGAAGCCCTCGAACGCTGGATCCGCAAGGCCCAGAAGCAGGTCAGGTTCCAAGGCCTGCCGTCGAGGATCTGTTGGCTCGGCTACGGCGACCGGGCCCGCTTCGGCGCCGTCATCAATCGGCTCGTCAAGAGCGGCCGGATCAGCGCCCCGATCGTCATCGGACGGGATCATCTCGACGCGGGCTCGGTGGCCTCACCCAATCGGGAAACCGAGGGGATGAAGGACGGATCCGATGCCATCGCCGATTGGCCCGTGCTCAACGCCCTCTTGAACGCGGTCAACGGCGCGTCCTGGGTTTCCGTCCACCATGGCGGCGGCGTCGGCATCGGACTTTCGATCCACGCCGGCATGGTGATCGTGGCCGACGGGTCGAGTTCGGCGGCCCGTCGCCTGGAACGCGTCCTGACGGTCGATCCCGGCCTGGGCGTCGTCCGCCATGCGGACGCGGGCTACCCCGAGGCGATCGCGTTCGCTAAAAAAAAGAAGATCAAGATCCCGATCGTCAAAAAGAATTGAGCCGTCTGAAGCGTCAACGCATCATGACGGCCGCTCCGGATGAAGTCAACCGGGGTTGATCCCCATCTTTTTCACCGGACCCGACCGTTTTTCTAACCTCTTTTTTATCAGTCTGTTCCAATCCCGGTGAGCGGATCTCCTTTTGGCACGGGGATTGCTTTATCCAGGACCGAAAGGAGATTATCCATGAATACACTGACAAGGTCTTGGTCGGGCAGGGCCATCGCTCTGGTCCTCGCGGTCTCGTTGGCCGGATTAACGTTCGCGGCACCGTTGGCGGCCGAAGAGGAGAATGACAGCTCCTATTGCGAAAGGGTGGCCCTTAAGTGCGTCTCGGAGGCCATCCTTTCCGGGCTGTTCTCCCAGGGGGCGACACTGCCGATCTTCCTCAGCTTCTGCTTAATCGGATACGGCTTCTGCGAAAAGTATGTCGAGAAGTACATCCAAGGATAAGATCATGAAAAAGCGAGTAGCCCTCTCGGCCGTTCTCTTGTTGGCCTTCCTGTCGTTCGCGGTGGACATCCCCGGCCTCGACGTCGATGACTCCGGCGGCGTCTGCGAAAGGGCCCTGTCCGATTGTTTCAACGACATCATGATCCAGGCGACGGGTCCGTTCGGGGCGGTGACCTGCATCATCGGTTACATCTTCTGTAAGAAATATATCGATCCGTCCATCGGCAACTGAGCGGGCGATGGGGAAAATACGACGTCCCCGGCGTCTGATCATGTGGGAGGATGGACGATGAACGGACCGAGATGGATGCTTTGGCTGGCCCTCCTGGCGATCCCCCTCGGGCCGGCCCCGCCCGGCCTCGGTGAGGATGCCGTCTCAAGGATCACCCTCAAAGAAGTGCTTTCCATCGGAGCCTTGGATGACGAGGCCTTGTTCCAATGGACCGGAGTCGCCGCCGATCCCGACGGCTTCATCTATGTCCTGGACGCCATGGATTACTCACTGAAAAAGTTCGATCCCTGCGGGGCGCTCGTCAAAAAAACGGGACGCAGGGGACAGGGACCCGGCGAGTTCATGGTCCCGCGGCTCTTGGACGCCTCGCCGAATTTCCTCTTCGCCACCGACCAGAACGTCGCCGGCATCTATGTTTTCGACAGGGAATTGAATTTTAAAAAGAAAATTCCCTGTCCGGCGCTCATTGCTCATCTCAAGGCCCTCGGAGACGATAAAGTGGCCGTGGCCGCCATGAGCTTTCAAGGGCCCGGCAGGATCCTGGTCTTGAACGGCGAAGGGAAGGTCCTGTCCGAGATCGCCTACTTGGACAAAGACGCGGGAGTCCTCATGGATTCGATCAGCTTCGTCCCGGATGCGGAGGGACGGTTCTATCTGGCTTATCTTTTCCAAGACCGGATCGAGAAATGGTCGCCGGACGGAAAGCGCCTCTGGTCGCGGGACCTGCTCGGCGGGAAAAAAACCGAGACGAAAAAGATCTCCACGTTCACCCTGCCGGGGGAGACGTGCTTCAAAGATATCGCTTTGGACGGCCGAGGTCATGTCTTCGTCCTCGGGGGACGCTTGGCCAAAGCCCCCAGCCGGACGGTCTTCGTCCTGAACACGGAAGGAGAGCTCCTGACGACTTTCACCCTTCCGGACACCAGCCACTGTCTTTACCTCGACCGCGGCCAATTTTTGTTCGCGCGCGCCAATGACGGCATCACTCTGAAGAAATACAGGATCCTCTATGACTAGGAAGGAAGCGGTTCAGCGGACCGTTCCCGCCGCCCGGGCGGCGGACCAGGCAACGCGGCGCATGGTCCGGCTCTCCAAGCGGCTGCGCGCCGCGGCCCTCTCTCTCGTCTCGCTGGGGCTGCTGTCCGGGCCGTCGTCCGCCGCCGGCATGGATCGGAGCTGTTGCTGGGTCCTCATGGACATAGAAAGCTTTTATTGCGCGCCCTGCCTTGAGCCCCTCTTGGCCCTCTGCCGGGCTCTTCCCGCCCGCGTCCAGGAGGAGCGGATCCGCGGGATTCTCGTCTATGGATCCTCCGGCGGAGAACGTTCCGAACTCCGCTCCCGGATCGTTTTGAAAAAGTGGCAGGGCTTTAAAAAGGCCCATGACATCCGCTTTCCGGCCGTCATGGATACGGGGCCTTTTTTCCGGGGGTTCTTGAAGGAAGGGATCGTCGTTCTTCTGGTCCATGAGGAGCGAAGCGTCCTCGCCTGCTATACGCTGCCGTTGAAGTCCGGCCAGCTGGAAGAGATCGTGGAGATATTGTCGGTCCGGGCCGAGGGTCCATGAGCCTTTTTGTCCGTCGCCTTTATCGCGGGAAGATGGAATTGCCGCGACGGATGGATTAGAGTGACAAGGGAGATCGACATGATACAGCCGACGCGGATCAAATCCCTGAACGACAAAGATGTCAAGAAGGGGGAGTTCGTTCTCTACTGGATGCAGGCCTCGCAGCGCGCCGAATGCAATCATGCCCTGGAGTACGCCGTGCGGAAGGCCAATGAACTGGGCCAGCCGGCGGTCGTTTTTTTCGGGCTGACCCCGGCGTTCCCCGAGGCCAACGAGCGCCATTATGCGTTCCTGCTCGAAGGTCTCGCGGAGACCGCCCGGAAGCTCGAGAAACGGGGGATCCGCTGCGTCGTCCGCCGCGTTTCGCCGGAGCTCGGCGTTCGGGCTCTATCCGAGCGGGCCTCGCTCGTCGTGACGGACAGGGGCTATCTGAAGGTTCAAAGGAGCTGGCGGGAGAAGGCGGCGGCCGCCCTGGATTGCCCGCTCCTCCAAGTCGAAGCCGATGCCGTCGTCCCCGTCGAGGAAGCCTCGCCGAAAGAGGAATACGCGGCCGCCACGATCAGGCCCAAGATCCGGAAAAAGCTGCCGGAATATTTGACCGCCCTAAGAGAACACCGGCCGGTCAAGGATTCGCTGTCCATGGATTTCGAAGAGACCGTGGACCTCGATGACATCCAGCGGATCCTCAGCCGTCTCCGCGTCGACACGAGCGTGAAGAAAACGGATTTCTACACGGGTGGGACGGACCAGGCGAAAATGCACCTCCAGAGATTCCTCAAGGACAAGCTCGACCATTTCCGCGACCTGCGCAACAATCCGACGCTCGACTATTTATCCCATCTGAGCCCCTATCTCCATTTCGGCCAGATCTCGCCTCTATTCGTCGCCCTCAAGGCCATGGAGACGAAAAGCCCGGGCCGGGAGGCGTTCCTCGAAGAGCTCGTCGTCCGCCGCGAGCTGAGCCTGAATTTCGTCTTCTACAACAGCCGCTATGATGCCTATGAAGGGCTCCCGGCCTGGGCCCGCAAAACGCTCGAGGCCCACAAAGACGACGACCGGCCCGCGGCCTACTCCCTGGCCGATCTGGAGTCCGCCCAGACCGAGGATCCCTATTGGAACGCGGCCCAGCTCGAGATGATCCTCACCGGCAAGATGCACGGCTATATGCGGATGTACTGGGGCAAGAAGGTCATCGAATGGAGCCGCACCCCGGAGGAGGCCTTCCGGACGGCCCTTTATCTCAACAATAAATACGAGCTCGACGGCCGGGACCCGAACGGCTTCACCGGGGTCGCCTGGTGTTTCGGAAAGCACGACCGGCCGTGGCAGGAACGGCCGATCTTCGGCAACATCCGCTATATGAACGACCGGGGCCTGCGGCGGAAGTTCGACGCCGACCAGTATGTCCGGTTGATCGAAAAGCTGAGGGAATAGGTTTTTAGAACCGGTTTTTATTGCCATGGCGCCGAAAGTTTGCTAATTTTGGCCCATGACCTTTGATGCGATCGTCGTCGGCGCGGGAATCGGCGGCCTGTCCGCGGCGGCCCGGCTCGCTCGCGCCGGGCGGAGCGTCCTTGTCCTCGAGAAGCTTCCTCACATCGGGGGGACGAGCTACGTCTTCCGCCGAGGCGGCTATCTTTTTCCCATGGGCCCGCTGTCGTTCAGCCATCCGGCTCGAGTGGAATCATTCCTGCGGGACCTCGATATCGAGGCCGGGCTCGAGTTCAGACGGAACCACTTCCAGCTCCTGACGCCCGTCCTCGATGTGGTCTATTCGCGCCCGTTCGAGAGCCTCCGGAACGACCTTCAAAACGCCTTTCCAGCCGAGCGGCGGGGGCTGGACCGCTTCTTCACCGAGCTCGAAGGATGGGTCAAGGACATCCACGACATCGATAGGTGGCATCCGGATTTCCGTCTTCCCTCGGAGCCGTCGAATTTTTCGGCGGCGGCGGACGAGATCGGGGGACGTCTGGAGCGGGTCCGCTCTATGTCCGGCATCTCGTCCCGGGACCTCCTGGATGAGGCCATCGCTGATCCGAACCTCAAGAGCCTCCTCGGCTCGCAAGGGACCGGTCTTCCCGTGATGTCCGCTTTGAACCTGGCCTTCATGTGGCGGGCGATGTCCGATGTCGGTATCTGGTTCCCGTCCAACGGCCTCCACGGCCTCTGCCGGATGCTCGCCTCGGCCGTTGCCTTCCGCGGGGGGAAGATCATGACCTCGGCGCCGGTGGGCCGGATCCTCGTCGAGAACGGCCGCGCCGTAGGCGTAAGGACGGTCGCCGGCGAGACCTTCAGCGGACGGTGGATCGTGTCCAACGCCGACTATAAAAGGACGTTCCTGGAATTGATCGATCCCGCTGCGGTCCCGCGAAGCCATCTCGATCTCGTCCGGAACGTGCCTTACACCGGATCGGAGCTCTGCGTTTATCTCGGCATCGATCCGGCCCGGGTCGACTTCCGCCGGATGAGGGCCGAACATCTCTTTTACCGGAAAGAGATCCGGCCGGGGTCGGATTCGCCTCTTGAGGACTTCGACAACCGCGAGATCGAGATCTGCCGCTGGTCCGAGAATGCTCCGGATTCCGTCCCAAAAGGCCGGGCGTCGCTCATTTTGCGCGTGGATTTTCCGCATCAGAAAATGGCCGCTTGGCGAACGGGGGAGAAGACCCGCAAGGCCGGGTATCGGGAAACGAAGAACCGTCTGGCCTGGAAGCTCATCAGGACCGTCGAGAACGCGCTGCCCGGGTTGTCGTCCGCGGTCGAGGTCTTGGAAACCGCCACGCCGCTGACGTATCAGGACTGGGGCCAGAGGACAGGGGGCTCGATCGCCGGCTGGACCTGGTCGGCCGATGCGGCCGCCGGCCTTCCGGGCAAATTTCTCGTCGAGACGCCGATCGGGAATCTGTTGACGGCGGGGATCTACGCGGCCAAAGAGCTGTTCCTCGGCGGCGTGCCGACGGCCATCCATACGGGAGCTTACGCCGCCGATCTCATCCTCGGCTGAGATTCCTATCTCCAGATGTGATATTTTTCGACCAGGTGGTGGGGCTGATAGGACTGCTTGGCCTTGCGCAGGCCGGGCACGCCCATGTCCTGTTCCCGGTTGATGAAGGCGTAGGAGGCCAGCTCGTTCTTGACGAACTCCCGGTTCATCAGCTGGGCGAGGCCTTCGTACTTCGGGCTGACGATCTCGATGTGGATCACCGCCGTGTCGGGATTCAGAGGTTCGCCGATAGAGAAGGCGGCGACGGTCCCTTCGACCTCGATCGCCCCGCCGGACAGGCCGAGCGCTTCGAAATGGGTCAAGGCCTGTTGTATGGCGTCCTGCTGCGCTCCGGCCATCGGATTGAGCGAGTCCTTCTCGCCGACCCATTCCTCGAAGAGGCGGCGACAGGCCTCCAGATGGTCGGCCGTCAGCTTCAGGTAACTGTAGGCGTGGTTCCGTTCGAACTTCCTGATCCGGTTCCGCTTGCCGTCGTATTTTTTTCCCTTGAGCTCGATGAGGTCGCGGGTCGCGTAGACGTAGTCGAAATTATCCGGATCGGTCGCGCATTGGAATCCCTCGGAACAATATCTCTCGGCGAACGACGCGGGAATCCGCGACAGACGAGGGGCGTGGTCCAGGCACGTCCGGATCGTTTCCGGGATGGTCGAGTTTCCGAAGGGCTGGAGAAAGTAGGCGGGTTCGTCGGGCGGTTTGAAGAGAAGACAGAGGTTGCCATGGATGACCGTGAAGCGGGGATGGTCGAAATTCCGCCAGATGAAGCTATTGCCGAAGTTCATCTCGCAGACATCGATGGGACAGCAGGTCAGGAACGAGCGGACGACGTCCCGGTCCTCGAGGCCGACGGCCTTGAACTCGGGGTAGAGGGGCAGACTCATGGGGCCGTCCTGACCATGATCACGCAGCGGTCCTTCCGGCAGCCCTCGCACCAGGCCGGATCCTTGGCCAGGCCGGCCGGCGCGGACGGCGCCCGGACGAATCCGACCCGTTCGAAGAACTCGGGGATGATCGTCGCCAGATAGACGTCCGAGGGAGCTTTGTCGAGCAAGGCCTGGACGAGCTTTCGTCCCAACCCCCGCCGGCGGCCGCCCGGTTCGACGCCCAGCGCCACGAGTTCGTCGCAGTCGGCGCGGCGTTTCAAGGCGACGATGCCGGCGATCGCCCGGCCCTCCTCCGCCACCCAGAACCGGTCGTCCTCCAGTCCGGGATAGTCGAGTCCGAGGGATTCGGCCAGCCGCCGGATCCCGGGGAGGTCCGAGGCGCGGGCTTTCCGGATTTTCATGACCTGCTATTATAGCACGGAGATTTTATCCTTGATGCATAGGATATGGTAGGCGTGGCGGGGATGACGCGTCGTCCAGGGCAGGCTCAAGACCGAGACGCCCACCCAGAACTTTTGCGGTTTCCACTTGATATTCGCGCATTCGCCGCGCACGCCTTTCCAGCCGTGGACACCTTTAACCCGAAAGCCCATGGCCCGCATCTCGTCGATCTCCCAGCCGGAAACGTGGACTTGGCTGAGGTTGCCGTCGAATTCATGTTGTTCGAGGAAGCCGTTAGGGGTGAAAATGATGACCTTCCGTTTGGCCAGGCGCTCCATGCTCTCGATGAGCCGGAAACCGTCCTTCTTGTCGAGATGTTCGATCAGGTCGAGGGCGAGGACGACGTCGAAGGATTCCGGCGGGAATTCCTCGTCCATTAACAGCACGTCCATCTTCCGGTATTCGTTATGGATGCCCGCCGCCCGGCTTTTATCGATGGAAGGCTGGAAATTGTCGACGCCCACGACGCGGGGGATCTTTTTGGAAAACGCCCGGACGGGAGAGTCGGAGCCGCAGCCGACATCGAGCAGGGACTCGCAGCCCGCGCATTCCTTTTCCAGCATCAGGACGAACTGGTTCCGAATAGGGCCTAGGAGCGCCTTGTCGATTTTTCTCAGGAGCGCTTGTATCCTCATCCATTCACCCGTCTCCGCTCGGAGCCTCGGCGCGCCTTGAAAGGCCAGCGATAATCGAAGCGGCCCGAGAATCCGTGCCGCATGCCCAGCCGGAAGGCCTTGAAGCAGCTGAAATCGCGGATCCGCAGGCTTCTCAGGAGGACAAGCGGCAGGTATTTTCCGAAAAAGAGGGCGTGATCGAGGAGAGCGTGCAGTCCGGACGAGAATTTCCTGATATAGAGGACCTGGCTCCGCGACAGGTAGTAATCGGCGAGCTCGGGATAGGGCTGGATGGAGCCCCATTGTTTGTGGAAGACGATGCTCTCGGGCACGAACCAGCAGCGGAACCCCTGTTGCCTCAGCCGCGTGCACAGGTCGACCTCTTCCAGGTACAGAAAGTATCGCTCGTCCAAGAGACCGACCTGGCGAAGCGCCCGAGCCTGGAGGAGCATGGAGCAGCCAGAGACGGCGTCCACTTCGCGGTGCTGCAAGAATTCCCGCTCCGTTTTGTCCCGGTTCAATCCGAGCAGACGGGCTTGGCGTCCGAAACGGCCGACGCAGATCCCCGCCGAGTTGATCTTGTCCGGCGACCTTTGATAGAGGATAAGCGAGCCGACGACGGCGATCGCCTCGTCGGTGCGCGCGGCACCGACCAGTTCGATGAGCGAGCGCTTGTCCACGATCGTGTCGTTATTCAAGAGCCAGACGAAGTCGAATCCCGCGTCCAGGGCGTGGCGGATGCCGACGTTGTTTCCCCCGGCGAATCCCAGGTTCTCTCCCGTCTGCAGAATCGTGAGCTCGGTCCCGCCCATTTTTCCCGGCCGCCATTCCTCGATCCTCGCCACGGAGTCGTTGGTCGAGCCGTTATCGACCAGGATCGTTTTAAAGGCGGGATAATCCAAATGGCGCAGGGACTCGAGGCATTCGAGCGTGTCCTTCCAGCCGTTCCAGTTGAGGACGATGACGGCGACGCGGGGCCATTCTCGGATGATGGGATCCATCTCCAGCCTACCTTGACACCCGTGCTTTGACTCTCTGGAGGCCGGTCCGAATCCAGGATTTCTCTTCAGGTCCGATAATATAACGCCAGAGGATGATGACTGATAGAAGGAGAACTCCGGCAAAGCCCGCCGCTCCCCAGGGGACCTGTTTCAAACCGATCCCTACGATCGACAACGCCGCAAGCCAAAGGGCCGCCGGGCCGGTGCCTCCTTCTAGAAGAGTCGTGAAGTCGATCTTGCCCAGCTTTTTCGAAGCGATGAACATCAGGATCATATCCCCGCCGGCTCGGACCGTCCAGCCCAACGCGGCCCCGCCGATCCCCCAGCGGCGGATCAAGAACCAGGCGAGCGGGATGTAGAGGATAAGCTCCGCCATGTAGAATTTGGCCACGAGATCGGAGCGGCCGAGGCCTTGCAGGAAGCCGTAGGGCACGATCGCCAGGGCATTGAGGAAGAATCCGACGGCGATGATCTGAAAAACCAGTGTGCTTTTTTGAGCGAACTCGGGACCGAGGTAGATCCGGATGATGTCCCCGCCAAAAAAGATCAGGATCACGGCCACGAAACCCATCGACACCAGAAGAAACTTGACGGACTGCCGGAAAAAGACGAGCTTGAGCCTATCGTCGCCTCCGCCTTGGAGCGCGCTGAACATCGGAAAAAGGGTCATCAGCAGGCTGTAGGGAACGATGCCCAGCCGCATCACGGCTTCATAGGGCGCTGTGTAAAAGCTGACAGCGGTCACTGTCAGTAGGGCTCCGATCAGGAACCGGTCCAGATAAACCAGAATAGGACCGAGCGCGTTCGAGACCATCACCCAGATCCCATAGCGGAGGACGGGTTTGAGCGCCTGGCGCTGGAACACAAACCGGTGGCGCAGGTCGGGAAAGACCCGGAAGCAATAATAGCTCAGCACAAAAAGGGTCAGGAGGCGGGTGATGATGAGGAGAACGATGATCCCGGGAAGCTTTAGGCCGAGCGCCGCTCCGAGGGGAGGCAGCCCGTAATTGAGAACACTCGACGGGATCTTGACCAGGTTTACCAGGTCGAACCGCTGGCGCGCTTCCAGGGCTCCCCGGAATGAGGCCGAAACGAGGACGGGGGGAAGCGAGGCCGCCAGGAGATAGAAGGTCGTTTTGGATTCGTGGACGAAGCCCGCGGGTATGTTCAGGACGTGGTCGATGAGATAGGGGGCCGAGAGGGACAAGGCCGCCGCTCCGAGAAAGCCCATAAAGGCCTGAAAAGTCACGGTCGTCCAGAAGTAGCGCGGGATCTGCTCCATGTCCTGCTTCCCCAGGGCCTCGGCGACGAAGCGGGTCGTGGCCATACTCAGGCCGAGGTCCAGATAGCTGAAATAGCCGAAGACGACCCAGGCCAAGGACAGGATGCCGAAGCGATCGGTCCCCATCAAACGGATTGTCAAGGGGATGGTGACGACGCCGACGATGACGGGCAGGGCCAGGCCGGCCAGGTTCATGAGAGTGTTCCGGGCGATCACGCCTCCCCGGATCTCGAGAGGGGATTCGTTCGGCTCGATATTCATGGCCTTTTTGTGCCCTTATTATAATGCAATAGACTCAAATTCCAACTTTTATAGAGATTCCTGCCGAGACGAATCTTAACGGACGGCGTCGAACCCGGCAATCGTCGGGGGGGATGAATCCCGGGGTGAAATACCCTCGCCCCTTATCACCGTTAAAGGTGAGGACAGGCGGCGTCCGGGATAAAACCGGCTTCCGGCCCCCGGCCGATTCATGTTGGGCCCGCTTTGTGGTAAAATGCGGCTATGAAAACGCGTAGGATAGCGATTGGGATCTTTCTCTTGGCCGGCGCGGTCTACGGGCAGTCACGGCCGTTCGATATCCAGGTGTCCTTCGGCGGCTGGAGCTTGTCTCCGTTCCGGTCGATCGTCGAGAGGGAGTGCGAACGGCTGATCAAGAACGAATTCAGCAAATTGGTCGAGTCCGCGATCCCGAACGACCTCCTCACGCCGCTGCTCTCGAGCGTCGACCTCTCCTCATCCGGCCATTTTTTCTCGCTGGCCGCGTCGTATCGTTTCGGAGAGGGACGATTTTCGGTCGGACTGCGGGGCGATTATTTCGATTTCCGGGTGCCGTATTCTCTGTCGGTCAACGAATCCCTCGAGATCTGGGGATTCCCCTTGGCCGCGTTGGAAGGGCAGGGCCAAGGCACGGTCCGTCTCAGCGGGTTAGCCGTCTCGGTTATCGGGCGTTGGACGGCCCTCATGACGAAACGCGTGGATGTATCTCTCCAGGCAGGCCTGATGATGCTCCCTTTTCAAGGCAAGATCTTGCTCGATCTGACGGCGGCTTTGAAGACGGCGCTCGGCGACCTCCAGTTTTCAGGGAGCTTCGACGACACCTTCGACGAGATCCGGGAGCTGGGCCTCGACCTGCCTTCGGTCATTTTCTCTCCGACGTTCGGGATCGAGTTCCGCTATCGATTCCTTCCGGACGCCGGATTCTATCTCAACGCCACGGCCGCTCAAGGGAGCTTTCTCTCGGGCGGGTTGTTCTTCTCTTTTTGAGCCGTCTCAGAACTTGATCCCGGCCAGAACGACGAGCGCTTTGGAATGGACGTAATCGCTGGTTGTGGTGCCGGCCTCTTCGCTGGCTTTCGTCTGCTTGAACAGGTTCGCCAGGCCCATGTGGTAGCGGCCTTCGATGGTGAACTTCAGCCCGCCCAGGTTCATCTCGAATCCCGCCCCGAAGACCAGGCCGTAATCGATCCGGTTGACGCCGATTTCTCCGTTCTCGTCGGCTTTAAGAAGGTCTTCCTCGTCTTTCTGGGTTTCTCCATCCGAGGTAATGGTATATTTCGCTTTGCCGTTCAGGATATAGCCGACCTCTCCTCCTCCGAAAAGGAACGGCGTCGATCCGGGCAAGATTTTGATCTTGATGAGAACTGGGACGCTGACCGCGTTCATGGCCACGTCGACATCAAAATCGACCTTGCCTCCGCCCTCGGCGGTCGCGTCATACATCCCCTGGAACTTGACGCCCTTGGGCATGTACATGAGGTCGATTTCGAAGCTGAACTGCGAGCCGATCTCGAAACCGATACCCCCCATCGGGCCCATCCGGGACTTGATGTATTTATCGTACTCCCGGCCCTCCGCCGCCTCATCGGCCCGGCTCTTGTCATAAGAAATGTTCGAATTGGTCAATCCGCCGAGCAATCGGATACCGCCTTTGGAATAGACCTTGGGTGCCGCGTATCCGACGGGCTGTTGATAAACCGGGGCCGGTTGTTGCGGGGCTTGGACAGGCGGTTGGACCGGGGGTTGAACCTGTTGCACGGGCGGTTGGACCGGCTGGGCCGCCCCGGCGCTGACGATGTCCACGACGCTCGTGTTGATGTAAGCGGAGAGCTTGTTCCCTCGTCCGTCGTCGACGATGATCTCGAACCATTCGCCGAGCTTATTTTGCGATTCCAGGATCGTCCCGAGCTGGAGCGTCTTGACCACAGACGCGTTCCTGTCGGGCTCGGAACGGACATTGGCCGCCTGGACTTTGACCTTCAAGACATAGGTTTGAGCCAGCCCGGCCGAAACCGATAGAAAGAGCAGGGCGATAAAGAGGCCTAAGGTTTTTTTCATGTGAACTCCCTTCTTGGGTTGAACATCTATCGTTCTTCAATTTATCCGATTTATTTTTTTTCGTCAAATCCTATTTTCCGCTGAATTGACCCCTATCGAGGGGTGTGTTATAAAAACGATTCATGAGGGAGATATGAGCGACAGGTTCACGGTCCGTTTCGCCCCGAGCCCGACGGGATATCTCCATCTCGGGAGCGCCCGGACGGCGCTCTTCAACTGGCTTTGCGCCCGCCACGCCGGCGGCCGGTTCCTGCTTCGGATCGAGGACACGGACCGGGTCCGGTCCGACGTCAAATTCCTCGAGGAGATCCTGGCCGATATGAAATGGCTCGGACTGGATTGGGACGAGGAACCGATCTTCCAGAGCCGGAGGTTCGACCTCTACCGGGAGAAGGCAGAGCTCCTCCTTCGGGCGGGCCTGGCCACCAGGGAAGGGGAGGCCATCCTTTACAAGGTCGTGCCCGGCCGGACGGTCATCGTCGAGGACATGATCCACGGCCGGATCACCTTCGAGACCGAGAACTTCAAAGACCAGGTCCTGATCAAATCCGACGGTTCGCCGGCCTATAATTTTTCCTGCGTCGTCGACGACTCGGCCCAGGGCATCACCCACATCCTCCGCGGCGACGACCACATCACCAACACGCCCAAGCAAGTTCTTTTCTATGAGGCATTAGGCTTGACGCTGCCCCGCTTCGGCCACATGCCTCTGATCATGGGACCCGACGGGGCGAAGCTGTCCAAGCGCCACGGCGGCGTCTCGGTCACGGAATATCGGAACGAGGGCTTCCTGCCCGAAGCGCTGGCCAACTACCTGATCCTCCTGGGCTGGACGCCGCCCGATTCGATCGAAATCCTGCCGCTTGCAGAGGCGGCGAAGCTCTTCGAGATCGCGGCCATGAACGACGTCCAGGCAAAGTTCGATATCCAGAAGCTCAGATGGATGAACGGCGAATATATCATGAAAAAGGCATCGGCCGGCCTCCGACCTCTCCTCAAGGACCAGCTCCGGCGGGACGGATTCGATCTCTCCGCCATCCCGGACGCATTTCTCGGCCGCCTGCTCGAGCTCTACCAGATCCGGATCAAGACCCTCCGCGAGTTCGGCGAACTCGCGGATTTCTTCTTCAAGGACGATTTCCCGGTCGACGAGGAGGCCCGCAGCAAATACCTCGCTCCTTCCTCGAACCGGGACAACCTCCGGGAGTTCGCCGACAGGCTGGCGCGCCTGGACGAATTTAAGCACGACCGGATCGAGGCGGTCTGCCGGACGTTGGCGGACGAGCGGAAGCTCAAGGCCGCCGAAATCATCCATCCGGCCCGCCTGGCCGTTTCGGGCAAGACCAAAGGGGCCGGCCTGTTCGAAATCATGGAGCTTTTGGGCCGGGACCGAACCATTCAACGCATGAGAGGCGCCGCGTCATGAGCGAGACAAAACCCAAGAACAATTTCATCCGCGACATCATCAACGAGGACCTCAAGGCCGGCAAGAACCAAGGCCGGGTCCACACGCGGTTCCCGCCCGAGCCCAACGGCTATCTCCACATCGGCCACGCCAAGTCGATCTGCCTCAACTTCGGCCTGGCCGCCGATTACCGCGGGCAATGCAACCTCCGCTTCGACGACACCAATCCCGAGACCGAGGAGCTCGACTACGTCCGGTCGATCAAGGAGGACGTCTCCTGGCTGGGCTTCGATTGGGAGGACCGGGAGTTCTACGCCTCCGACTATTTCGAGCAGCTTTACGAGTTCGCCGTCGACCTGATCCGGAGAGGGAAGGCCTACGTCTGCGACCTGAGCGCGGAGCAGGTGACCGAGCACCGCGGCACGCTGACCAAACCGGGCAAGGAAAGCCCGTTCCGGAACCGGAGCGTCGAGGAGAACCTCGATCTCTTCCGGCACATGCGGGTCGGCGAGTTCCCCGACGGTTCGAAATCGCTCCGGGCGAAGATCGACATGGCCGAACCCAACCTCCTCCTGCGCGATCCCGTCCTCTACCGGATCCGGCGAGCCCACCATTACCGGAGAGGCGACGCCTGGTGCATCTACGCGACCTACGACTGGGCCCACGGCCAGTCGGATTCGATCGAGGGCGTCACCCATTCCATCTGCACTCTGGAGTTCGAGGTCCACCGGCCGCTTTACGACTGGTTCCTCATCCAGCTCGGCATCCACCGGCCGCAGCAGATCGAGTTCGCCCGGCTCAGCCTCAGCCACAGCGTCCTCAGCAAACGCAGGCTCCTCGAGCTGGTCAAAAAGAAATACGTCAGCGGCTGGGACGATCCGCGCATGCCGACCATCTCAGGACTGCGCCGGCGCGGATACACGCCGGCCTCGATTCGCCGCTTCTGCGACGAGATCGGCGTAGCGAAAGCGAACAGCATCGTCGACGTGGCCCTGCTCGAGAACTTCATCCGCGAAGAGCTCAACCGAACGGCGCCGCGGGCCATGGCCGTACTCCGGCCGCTCAAGGTCGTCCTGGTCAATTATCCGGAAGGCCGGGTCGAGGAGCTCGTCTGCGTCAACAATCCCGAAGATCCGGCGGCGGGGACGAGGAAGGTGCCGTTCTCGCGCGAGCTCTACATCGAGCGGGACGATTTCATGGAATCCCCGCCGAAGAAGTTCTTCCGGCTGTCGCCGGGCCGCGAAGTGCGCCTGCGCTATGCTTTTTTCATCACCTGCGTTGACGTCAAGAAGGACTCCACGACCGGCGAAGTGGTCGAGCTCCACTGCACATACGATCCGGCGACCCGGGGAGGGGACGCTCCGGACGGCCGGAGCCCGAAAGCGACCATGCACTGGGTCTCGGCCGATCACGCCGTTCCAGGCGAGGTCCGTCTCTACGACACGCTATTCACGAAGCGCGACCCCAACGAGATCGAGGAGGGCGCGGACTGGAAGTCCAACCTCAACCCGAGATCGCTCGAGGTCATCGCCGGGGCCAAGCTCGAGCCCGCCCTGAAGGGGGCGCCTCCGGGGAGCCGGTTCCAGTTCGAGCGGCTCGGCTATTTCTGCGCCGACATCCGGGATTCCTCGCCGGACAAGCCCGTCTTCAACCGGACGGTCACTCTCCGCGACACGTGGGTCCGGATCACCAAAGCCGGCAAAGAGAACGAATAAAAAAGAGGCTCTCTTCAATGTTGCGTGGGCTCGAAGAGGAGGGGGAGAAGATCCGGAAACGTCCTCGCTCCCGACTCGGGTTTTTCACGCCGTTTCCTCGCCGTCCTTCTCGGCGGCTCAGTACTCGCTACTTCTTCCGGAGGCGCTTACCTTTTTCGGGGCCCCTCTTGGCTACAAGAGGGGAAGGGGAGATGATATCTAAAAAAATTCTTAAAAGCGTCTCCGGAATTTAGATTTCATCAGGTAATTACGGGAGTGCGCCGGGAAGCTCAAACATGCTTCGCCGGCCGATCTCTTCCGGATCGGCTGTCCTCGAAGGACGGCTCGGAAAGGCTAATCGTCATGACCTCCGGTCACCCGCAACGGATGAAAATAGCCATTTTTTTGAACGCGATATATCGGCATATGGCTATTTTCAAGGTAAACCCTCCATGGTCGCTTCGGCCGTTACCGGATCTTCTCCTATCTCAATCTACACAACATGGAAGAGAGCCAAAAAAGAGAACACAGCAAAAAGGATGCGGGGGACGGGCCACGGCCCGCCCCCCGCCTAAAAATCCGCTTATCGGTCGGCGAACTTGAAGATCGTCAGATAGCCGTGCTGGCTGATCTTGGCGATGAGCTCTCCGCTGACTTTTTCCACGCTGTCGCTCGGCTGGTGGTAGTCCGAGGTCATGGCCGCCATGTAATACACGAACGGCTTCTTGACCTGGGCGAACGAAGCGTGGTCCGACCCGCCGCTGCCCACGCCGAGGGCGTTGCTCTGCAGGGCCAGGTCGAGCCCGACGTAATTGTTCATCTCCCGGGCGATGTCGGCGAACGGGGTGTTCTCGGTCAGGTTGACCGTGACGAACCAGGGTGCGCGGATTTTCTTGACCAGCGCTTCGGCCCCGGGGACCCCATAGCGCTGCAGCGTCCGGGCGATGGTCGCGTCGTCGTACGGCCGGCTGATCATGTCGTAGTTCAGATAGCCGATCGTCTTGTCCATCGGGAAGGCGGGATTGAGGGTGTAATAGCGGCTGCCGAGAAGGCCTTCCTCCTCGCCGGTCCACAGAGCGAACACGATCGAGCGCTTCGGTTTGACCGGATTGGTCGCGATCGCCTTGGCGATGTTCATGACCCCGATCGAGCCTGATCCGTTGTCGTCGGCGCCGTTCCAGATATAGTCCTGCCAGATCCCGTTGTGGTCGAAGTGGGCGCCCACGACGAAATATTCGTCCTTCAGCTTCGGGTCGCTGCCCTCGATGGTGCCGAGGACGTTGAAGGCCCGGACGAGAGCGGTCTTGGCCGTGGTGGTCATGGTGACCTCGGTCCCGGCCAGGTCCTTGGAGGCGGGTTTGAGCGTTTTCTCGATCTGGGCCTTGAAGTCGTCGATCTTCTGTCCGGTGACGCCGAGGATGGCATTGGCCATGTCCCGGGTGATGGTCATCGTCGGGACGCTGCTTCCGGCCATCGGCCCGCCGCCGCCCGTGACGCCGGGGATGGAGAGGCTGCCGCCGCGCTGGCGGTTGATGATCGGCCGGTCATCGTTGACGTGGCTGACCGCGGGCCGGGACATGTTCCGGAAGGTCGCCGCGTCATTGTTGATGTTGGCCACCTGGAAGATGGCGGCCGGTCCGAGCTTCTGAAGCTCTGTGATCTTGTTGAAGCGGGCGGGCTGTCCCGCGCCGCCTGGGCCTCTCTGGCCGCCGGCCGGGGCCGCCGGGAAGTACTTCTCCTTCAGCTCTTTTTTGGCCTGGAAAGGCGATTTGGGATCGTCTCGTCCGGGCGCTTCGGTCAGGACGATGACGATCTTGCCCTTGAGGTTGAGACCGGTGAGCTCGTCGAACTTGATCGAGGGCTCCTGGATGCCGTAGCCGACGAAGATGACCGGAGCGGTCATCGAGCCCATGCCGCCGCCTCCGCCGCCGCGGCCACCCATCGCTTGATAATCGACGCCCGAAGCGAATTCGCGGGTCTGGATGGCGCCGGCCTTATTGATGGTGAGGCTCAACGAGCTCTGGACATCGGAGGTCGATTTCAGGCCGAACTCCTGGAAGTAGGTCCGTTCGGGGGGGGTTGCCGGAGCTCCGCCGCGCTGGCCGCCGCCCATGCCGCGGCCGCCCCCGAAGCCGGGCATGTCGCCCGCGGGCTTGATGCCCCACATCTTGAAGAGCGACACAACGTAATCGGCTGCGATCATGTAGCCCTTGGTGCCGGTCTCACGTCCCTCGGTCCAGTCGGACGCGATGAACGTCAGCATGGCCATGGTGTCTTTGGCGTTGATGGCCTCGAAGCCGGCCTTATATCTATCGGGCACCGGCTGCGGCTTATCGACCAGGCTGAGAGCCTTTTGGACGTCCTCGAGCTTCATCTGCTGCTGTTGGGGCGGCATCTGCGCCTGCAGCGAGAAAATGAGGGCAAACACGAAAACCACGATCAGAAAATTTTTCCGCATGCGTCTCCTTTCATAGACGGTAAAATACCACTCTTTAGACGAAGGGACTTGGGAATTTCTTTCAATTTTTTTGCCAGGCTTGCCAGAGAGGGAGGCAGCCGGCAAGAAGGGCCGTTCCGACAGCGGAATAGACAACGCCCAACACGGGCCGGGGAACGGAGCTATGCCTCAAGAGGATCCCCGACGTCATCATCAGAGCCACGAGCAGCCAGGTCTTGGCCGAAAGAAAGCCGCCCAGGCACCTCCCGTCGCCGCGGGCAATGAGGCGGACGGTGTTCCGTTCGGCGAACTTCCGGATGATGAGGAATCCCTTGAACAAGCCAGCCGCGATGCCCCCGGCGGCGCAAAGGATCGAACCGGGGAACGGCGAGCCGAAGCACCAGAAAAGGCCGGCCGTGGCCAGGCCGCAACCGACGACCGTCCAGAGGGCCGCGGCGGCGAATAAATGCGTCCGGACACGGGCGGCGGGTTTCCAGCGTTCCGCCCAGTCCTTGAAACGGCTCATGATAATCTGATACTGTAGGCCTGAACCGAGACGGCTGTCAATATCGGTCCGAGAAAAGTATATCATCCATGCTTCCAAGGAAAATGACTTATTCTTGTCTAATAATATAGCGGATGAGTCTATTCAATCATGGAAGGCATCAAGGAGTAGAATATTTCAATGAGCAAGACAAAACGTGTTCTGTGGGCGGTTCTTTTGGGCTTTGGCCTGGTCGGTTTTGGTCTCGCGGCGGCGCAGCAAGCGCAGCCCGGCGGTTACCACCTGCTGAAGAAGATCGTCATCGGCGGCGAAGGCGGCTGGGACTACATGACCTTGGACGTCCAGACCCGTCTCCTCTACGTTTCGCATGGCAGCGCCTTCGAGATCGTCAACGTCGATACGGGCGCCAAGCTGGATCCCATCGCCAAATTGCAGGGCGTCCACGGCTGCGCCCTCGCGCCGGACAGGAACCGGGGCTACATCTCCAACG
>Ga0315284_10002897_pt1 | contig 24415 bp, 30 predicted proteins | sample YL17G09_16_MG_FD_203696 | JGI IMG/M metagenome (GOLD analysis project Ga0315284, IMG submission 203696) | Sediment microbial communities from Yellowstone Lake, YNP, Wyoming, USA - YL17G09_16 | ecosystem: Environmental > Aquatic > Freshwater > Lake > Sediment | place: USA: Wyoming | collected...
AGCGCTGAGATGTCTAGCCTCCCAGGAGGAAGCTCCTTCTGCTTATTACTCAAGCGCCTCCTCCCGCCCTGTGATCGTTACCCGGCGCCAGGCCACCTTGTTGATCTGCACGAAGACACAGTTGCCTGTCGCAAACGTCGAGACCGGCTTGTGATCCTCCGTCTTCACGTTACGGATATTCGCCAGATATGCGAGAGTCTCCGGTGCTACCAAAAAAGCCACACCATCCCCCCCACGAACAATGATCTTTACCCCTTCTGCCACAAGCACCTCCCTCTTAAACATACTAACTGTTAACTATGTTGTCAACAAGGCGCTCTAAATCGGGTGACCGCGACGACCTTGCCGATCGCGTCTCGAATGGGCTTGTCCTCGGCGAGGATCCCTGGGTAGATGAGGTCTTTACGGGCGGGGTAGGCGGCAAGAGCGACAGGCAAAGACACGATGTACAATGTCTCTGGCGCAGAGGGGAAGAGGTATAAGATCTCCCCCTTCCCGCACTGGGCAATTGGAACTGGAATACCGTCAAAGTTGAGTAGCTGCACAGTTTTATAAAGAACCGTCGCAGCTACCCCACAAGGTGGATAGGCTGTGTCTGTGCCATCGCTGGCCCGCACTACCACCGGAAACGCTGTCATGTTAATAAGTCGCACGATCTCCCCTCCCTCGTAAAGAACGATGCAAGCCTGCCACCGTGGCGGTCGCCCCTCTGCGCTTCCCGAGCAGCGCCAACAAAGGTGTCCCTCGTCCCTGGCGCCTCGGTAGCTCTTTCAGAATCCACCATCTCTGAGCGCCTTGGGAGATAAAAGATCTCTCGAGCCACCAGTTCACACCTACGATCACGAGATCAAACGGAACGGCTGCCGAGGGGTAGTCTTTAGGATCCTCTACCTCCTGGGCGAGCTGCAGAAACTCCTGCCAGGTAGAGACAAAGCGACCGTCTGAGGAGCCCACCCATCGGACATCTCGAGGGGTCTTCCCGTAGTAGTACAAGGCATTGATCGTGGTCTTGGTTAGCTGCATCTGTACCTCAAGGTAAATAGAAGAAGTACAGGACTTCACAGACGAAGGGCAAGACCGCAGCGGGAAAGTACTTAGGGAAAGGGCGGTCGTCTATATAGACCGTCTCCACCCGGGGTCTCGCTGCGTACTGCCTCCAGTAAGGCTCGGTCACCATCAACCGAACCTTGTACTGCAGCTCGATCGCGGCCAGCGCTGCGTCTCTGTGCTTCGGAGTCGCCAGCTCTACGTCTCGAGGCGTTCCGTTGAACACCCGAAGATAGGCTACTCCTTTGGTTCCCACCGGCAGACGACCATTCTCCAGGATGACAGGCATAGGCACCTCCTGCGGCAGCATATCACCTTCCCTGATGTTATCGAAGCCGTAGGATCTCCCCGATCTGCTCCTTGAGGAGCTGACGCTCCCGGGTCCGGGCTAGATAGTCTACCAACCCCACGGCCTCTCCTAATTTCACAGAAGCGACTCCTCGAAAAAAGCCGATTGCCTTGATCAACTCCTCGACATCCTCTGCTCGGATGTCCGTGTCCAAGGCCACCACCAAGTTCTGAAATTTGTCACTCATGTGTCTTAATCTCCCCGGTCTCAGACACTCGATTTAGCCTTTGCAACATACTCTCATATTTATGAGCCGCTGCTATCTTCCAGTCTTCGACCGTGCCGATATAGCGGAAGTCCCCCAACCGTGGGCCTTCGTGCTCGTCTGGATGATTGAAGTACTCCAGAGGGGATCCTTTCTTAAAGACCTTGGTATAGCCCTCATCCTCGTAGGGCTCCGGAGCGCGCTCTCGTTCCACAAACGCCACAAGCGCTTCTCGTGTTTCTGCACAGTAAAGGGATTCCCGGTATTCCGCACGCGCGGTCACAGGATTCAGCAGTAACATCCACATGGTCACTCCGCTGGGGCAGGGGCCGGAGGTAACTGCTCCACTTTCACCAGGACATCGACGTCTTCCAGGATCAAGTACTCTTCCTCGTTCATCACCAGCGTTACCCCCTTGTCATTAGGGTACTGCACGACATCGCCGGGTTTGAGCTGGATGGGGATGTACTTCTTTTTCTTGTGGTCGAAAGACCCTGGACCTACCGCCACGATCTCAGCCTCGAAGATGTATCGGTTGGCTGACTGCGGCACTCGAATCGCCACGACGATCTGTGCCGCTGCCTGTAGATGAAAGGTTGGGTAGTTCTCTTCCGGAGGGAAAGGCTTGCAAACGATGCGGTTCCCTAACGGAACCAAGTTAAGAGGCATTGGGTAGCTCCATCGCCAGCGCGTTTAAGGACCACAACGAAAAGAACAGATCAAGATCTACCGGGAAGTAGGACTCGACATAAAAGAGAGAGTCATCACACACCGCTTCCACGTACTGCAGCAGCTGTTGGAACAGGTTACGCAGCCCCGCCTCGTCTCCCTCTTGAGCCGCGAGTACAAAAAGGTAGCCCCAGGAGTCGATGTCCACAGGACACTGTGCGGGCCGCACGAACCGTAAGACCACTCGACTCCAATGACCCCGAGGTGCCTTCGAGATCTTAATGGAGATAAACTCCAACGGAGTGTTCTGAGACTTTTTAAAATCCGATGTGAATTGTAAAGGTATCACATCCTGTAATGTCCTAAGGAGCGCTTGCACTAAGAGTTGTACTGCCGGAGTGAGCAGCGTCTGCACCGGCCACCACTGCAAATAGTTCTGCTCCCGAACCGCCTTGGTAAACAGGGCATCAAACGCAGGATAGCTACCTTGCTCCAGATCGAGCCCGTCCCAGCATTCATCCTCGTCCTCACGGCAGTAGTACCAGGGGCGAGAGAACGCGATCTCATGCCAGTCGGAGCCGTGCTCAGCGGTAGCCTGATCCCATAATGCCAAGGTAGACATCAGACAGGGGTGAAGAGCTGTTCGACCAGCCCTTGGATCTGCTCAACACCCGTGCAAGGTAAGCTCTCTGGCTTGGTCCCGCAGGCGCTACACGTCTCCGCAGCATCCATCCCCACATAGGCCTTGTTACAACAGACCGTGATCCAGATCGGATTCGGACTCTCCTGCGCCAGTAACGCAGGGACAACTACCTTGAGATGACGGACCGCTTGAAAGAGAAGGCGCTGTGGTGTGTTCTTCATGAGGCTGACCTTACGATGTGTTAGGTGTGTTGTCAACCACTTATGTTTGGAGTCAGAGAGAGCGCTGCTGCTGCCTGGGCGTAATAGGGGTTGTCCCTCGTCAAAAGCAGCTCGACCAGTACTTCTTCCTCTAGCAAGGAGAGTAAGAAGTCTCTCCCTACCAGAATAGGAAGGTCCTCTGAATCCAGCTTGTTGATCGCAATCTTTGCCAGGGACGGCAAAGAGCCTGCGTGTTCTGTGAAAAACTGAGAGTTGAGGGGTGAGATTCGGTAGAATTCTACCAGGAACCTCTGGAACTGCTCTGGGATATTTTCACGGAAACGCCTCCCTGCTTTGGAGAACTCCGGATGGGTAGGGTAGTTGAAGCCCAGCATGGCGTAGGCGTAGAGCCCATGCGCTCGGGTCTTCACCAGGGCGTGCTCGATGTTCCGTAGACGAGTCCAGCGTAGGAGAGAGCCCAACAGTTGAAAACCCAGGTCGAAGATGCGATGTGCAGCGTCGATATAGGAGCGGTCGATCGTCAGATAGACAGGAGTGTCCCCTACCTTATGGAAGGACACCTCAATCGCTCCGGCCGGGGCGTGGTCTGTCCCGTAGAAGAGAGGTACCTCGATCTCCAGCCTGACCGCTTCTCCGGAGACCTCCGCGTCGATGCGAGTTACAGCGGCCATGTAGGGGGCGTTGACGACAAACATCTGGTCCAGATCGTCGTTGTCCACCATCTTCGCCCCAAACAACGTCCGGAGCGCCTCCGTCATCGTGCTAGGCGCGGTGCTGGTAACAGCGCCCCGGGCACTGAGAAGTTTCATGAAATCTTCTTTCAGCATCCCATCCCACTGCTGCTCGATCTCTTCGGCCTGGTACATCACCGCTCCTGCAAGCTGGCACCACGTAACATCTTTCCGTCGGCTTGATAGATCACATAAGAGATGAACCCCTTATGATCTAAGGTTCGACAGAGATCCGCAGCAAAGCTATCTAGTAACTCCAACTTCGGCCACAACTTCGCTAGGAGATCCCGCGCTACCTTGTTCTCTGCCATCTCTACTCCTCCCAGATCTGTCCGGGCACCAGCGGACGCTGCAGCCAGTCGGTGTACTCTCGATCCCGCTTCCGCTCCTCCAGAGGAGTGCAGCTCAGAATCTCGTACTGACCCTTCGTCTGGGGCTTGTCCACGTCCCAGACGAACCAAGCATACACCACGCTGTCCGCGCTATCCCCATCAAAGGAAGGTCGGTCCGGGATCACATAAATATCAGGGGTGTGCTCTTTTAACCAGGCATTCCGCTTGAGCGACCCCAGGAAGTTCAGCCGGAGTAGCATCGCCACGGTCTTAGCCCACTGACAGGACAACTCGATGAACTCCTGGGCGTACAAAAAGGGAGGATTAGTTAGTATGACGTCAAAGCGTAACTCAGGCAGGAGAAGCGGGTAGAAATGCTTGGACTCAAACTGTAGAAAGTCCCCCGTGACGACTTGCGCCTCTGGTAGAACCGACAACAGCTTGGGATGACAGGTGCTGCGAATCTCGTTAGCCGTCCAGCGCACGTTTGGTACGCCCTGCTGCACCGTGCGAATAATAGCACCCTCCCCCGCACAAGGATCAAACCAATGCAGGCCCGGAGGCGTGTACACTTCCAGTAAACGCCGCACAATCCAGGGTGGCGTTAGATAGGTGTCAAAGGTGTTTCGCTTGGTGCCACGCTTGGTACTAGACAAGATCCCTCGCTGTGTTAGGAGGGATAGTATACCACGTTATGGAGGATTGTCAACAGACGTGACTAGCGAGAGAGCCCTCCGCGCTGCTTGGCGCGTTGGGCGAAAGACAGGCGACCCTCTTGGGACTTCTCTAGATCCGTGAGCGGGCGCTCTTGGCTAGCCTGATGTAGCTCTGCCTTCCGCTGCTGGATCTTCTCCATCGGGATCTTCTCTCCCTCTGGAACGCCCAGCTCCTTGTGCAGCAGTCCCCTCCGGCTTGGATGAAGCGCCTTGTTAATCCAGCCCTTCTTGGCTTCCTGCAGCTGTTGTCTCGCTTCGGCCATGACTACAGCGATACTATCGGTACGCCTGGGGCCTCCTTCGGATACAGCCGCTACCGCAGAGAGCGCTGGATTCTTAGCTGATAATGTATCCGACGGCGCGTTGGGATCGGGAGCAAACTTCGCCCGCTTATTAAAGGTAGCTTGCGAGGTAGGGCGGTTGAGTCTCTGGTACTTGGCCTTTTTGAGCATTCGCTGACGCAGGATCCAGGGAGGCACTGGCTTGGCAACAGGTGCGCCCATCGCCTTGCGGCGAGAGGCCAACGTTGTTTCCAGATACTCGAAAGTCTCTTGTAGAAAACCCAAAGGAGGCCTCCGATTAGTTCTGGTGGTAGTGGATAGCTGGAGGGGGTGCGTACCCTCCCTGCGGATGACCGTAGCCGGGATGTGCGGGGTACGCCTGACCTGGAGATTGCGCGTGGCGGGTCTCTCGCTCTCGCTTGTACTTAGCGACAGCTGCGTCATCCCGCTCTTTGTCCTTTAGACGCTTGTACTCCGCTTCCTTCTGCGCCTGCGTCAGGCCAGAAGCGTCTGTCGAACTCTTCTTGCCGCCAGTAAACAGACCCTTGACAATGTGATAGGCCTTCTTGAGCAGATACTTCCCCCCTTTATGCAGGGCGGCTCCCACCTTCTCGGCGTCACTCGGCTCCTCCTCGGCCTCGTAGAGCTTTCCCAACAGCGCCTGATCCCTCGGGTTGAAGTAGTCCGGGTTCATCTTGAACTCGAGCTGCAGCGATGCGAGAAATTCGTCCGCATTCTGGTTCATGTCCACGGCATAGCCATTTCTCTTGGCGACGCCGATCAAGCGGTAAATGATCTTCGCCGCCCGCTCTTCGGTCATGCTGGTAAGAAGGTGCTTCTCCTTCTCGACAGCCACCTCGTCGCGAGCTAGTAGATCTTCCAACTGCTGCGCCAAGTCCTCCACCTCTGAGACCATTGAGGCGAGGAAAACACGAACGTTCTCCTCTACGTCCCCACGAGTCAAGACCTCTTTCGTGACGGCCTCGATGAGACCGGCGCGAGTGATGTCCCTCGGGACCATGAAGCCCTGTTGACCTAGCGTCCCCACGATAGACCCTGTAGCGATGTCCAGGCGTACCCGAAGCTCGCTCGCGTTCCCATGCAAAACGTGAATCTCCTTCTCCGGCGCACCGGGAAGCGGGGGCAACCCCGCCATCTCGCGCATCTCGTGAAGGTACCCTTCGTTGAATAATTCCATCGTATGTTCCTTTGCGAGTCCGTCGCTGTTAGCCCCATTTAACCAGAATTTCACGAAAACGCCAGTGCGTGTTAGTGAAACCGGATCTTCGGAAGCTCGCGCTTCTCAGGCTTGTGATCCTCGGTTAGTCGGTTGCCTGTGTAGATCCTCCACGCGGACGCTTGGTCCGGCGCTCCTGCTTTCGCCGGAGCCGCAGGAGTAGAAGTCGCGGGAGGTGCTTTCGAGGCAGCGGCCTTTCTCTCCTTCGGAGGCTTGGTCGGCGCCGTCGTAGGCTGTGAAGCTTTTGGTTGTGGGGCCGGAGCTGGTTTACTGGTAGGCGCCGCCGTTGGCTGTGTTGCTTGCGGCTTCGCAGCTGCAGCTGGGGGTGGCGTCTGGGCCTTGGCCTGCGGAGCCGGAGCCGCTTTGGGTTGCGTTGTCGCAGGAGCAGGGGTCGCCGCAGGAGCAGTCTTGGGCTTACCACTCGTCGCTGCCTGCGCGCTCGGGCTCAACGCCGAAGGACGACCCCCTTTTTTCTTGGTGGGGGCGGCTGCCGCCGAAGCTGGAGGTGTGGCTGCTGCTGGTGTTGGCTTCGCTGCCGGAGGCGTAGCTGGCGCTGTTTTGGCTGCAGCAGGCTTCGTGGCAGCCTGGGTTTTCGCAGAAGCTGCTGGCGCAGTTGCGGCTGGCTTGGCTTGCGCGGAAGGCTGAGTTTGCGCCTTCGCTTGTGCTGGAGGCGTCGCGGCCTTCGCTGGGGCCTGTTGCGTGGGCGCTGCTTTCGGTGAAGCCTTCTTGGCCGGAGGTGTCGCAGCTGCTGGCTTTGCGGCGGCAGCGGGTTGCTTGGCTCCCGCCATCTGCTTCGCTACCGCTGCCGTCTTCCCGGTCTTCTTGGCAGTGGGAGGAGGAGGTGTAGTGGCCTTCGGAGCCGCAGCCTTCTTCACCGGCTTTTGCCCGGGCATCGTCGCGTGAGATGTAGGAGTAGCGCTGGTGGATGCTGCCCCTGGCATCCCTTGCGCGGTAGGCTTAGCCCCCGGCATCTGGTTGGCCGTCGAGGGCGCCTTGGCCCCCGGCATCTGCTGCCCCTTCTTGGAAGCTGTAGCGCTCTGAGGCGCTCCCTGTGCTTGGGCAGGCGCGTTCTGCTGCGCCGCTGGAGCCTGCTTTGTGGATTGCGCGGCTTGCCCTTGCGGAGCTGCCTGGGCTTGTCCTTGTGCGGGAGCGCTCGCCTTCGGGCCTCCCGTAATTAAGCCCTTCAATAGCTTCTTAGCCGAGTGCCCTGCCGTTTGCTCTTTCGAGATCTCGTTACCCTCTTTGTCGTAGTGCTTCTTCGTACCTGTCGATTTATCGTGAGTGGTATACGACGTCTTCTGGTGTTCCACTTCTTTGCCGGTCTTAGTATCTACCTCGGTCCCGAGCACCGCTTTCTTGATAGCGTGCCCTGCCCCCGAAACCTTGTCCTTCATCCGCTGCCAAAGGCTCGCCTTTGACACGTTTCCTGAAAGGTTCGCGCCGTGTTTCGCAGCAAAATCTTTTAGTTCTTGTGCATCCGCATCCGCAGAAGGCGTAGCTGGGGCAGCAGTAGCTGTGGTTTGTCCTGGGCCTGGGTTTTTACGCCGACCTGTGTTCTGCGTGGGCACGCCCCCTCCTGCTGCTTTTTTTTTACGGGGAGCCTCCAGTAGCTGCAGATAGGTTCCGTAATCTAATCGATTGAAGTTCTGCCACGAGGACTCATACCCGTTGTCCTCCAACACCTCAAAGACGTGCTTCGCGAAGTTGATAGGAGCCACCACGTTGTAAGACCTGGTGAGGATCTCGATCAGGTTCCGCTGATAGGCGACGTGCCTGGGTAGATGCGTCGGGATCGAAGCAGGTAGCCCCACACCCTCTAAGAGAGGTAGCTTCTTCGGTAGAGGTACCTGCACGATGTCCCCTCGATCCATCTGCGCGAGGAAGCCTTCGAGGTTGACCGTCTCTAAGTACTCCATCAGCTCGTCGTACCCGGCCGGAGGCAGGTACCCGTTTGCGTACAGCAGAGACTTAAGATACTCCGCAGAGTTCACGAAGATCGCCTCCACAAACGGCGTCGGGAGCGAGTAGACAACGTTGTCCTGTGCCGCCAAAAAGTCCAGGTAATCTACCCGCTGTACCCGAGTCATCGGCTTGGGTTCTGCGTAGCGAGGGGTAGGGTCCGGAAGCTTGTCCTGTAAGAGGGTCTGAATCCCCTTGTAGGCCTCGATCAGGGTCGTTCGCGCCTGGCCTTTGATCGTACCGTTCTGCCGGAGTGCCGCCTCGGTGACCTCTAACAGATGTCCGATCGTGGCGTCTTCGGACAAGGCCACGTTATGGGACGTCAAGGTCTGCGACAGGGTGAATGCCTGGGATCGAATCAGCGCCTCCTTGGCGTCTGGTGTCCGATACCCCGCATCTACTCCCGACAGGAACAAGGTCTCTTCGGGGTTCAGGTACTTGGCGAAGTCGTTCTCAATCATGAAATGCCTCGACTCTGGAGCATGATCAACATGATCCAGCTTTTGAGTAACTTGTGGAGAGGGTGCCCCAACTTCTTTTCCGGTCAAATTGAAAGGGAGCCTGGGTTGCTTGCCTCGGGCAGCTGCTTGAGCGGCTTGATTGGCTCGCTTCAGCGGTAAGGAAGCCTTTCCCCGCTTCAGCTGCTCGATCCCCGCTGCCACCATCGAGGCCAAGTCCCAGTTCTGCTTTGGTCTTGGGCGTACCGCAGGGGGTTGCTCCGCTGCCTTCGCCCCCGACTGAACCCCCGTACTGCGCGCGACCACCTGCTGGCGCATCTGCTGCTTCGCCAACATGTTCCGGCGCGTCAGCGACATCACTGTAGAATCCCCTTCTTTGGGGTCGGTGCCCCCCACCCATTCGGTGAATGCGTCCTCTAGCTCTGTCAGGGGGTTGTACGGCATAATGGGACAACTCTACCCTATAGTCTTTTGGCCTGCAAGAACGGATGGGGGATAACGTGAAACGGAAGACTATCTACCGGAGAGGCCTATGCAGACTGCTTCGGTGTCCGAGATGGGACGAGCTAGGAATTCCATCTGATGGTCCCGAACCAACCCGATGGAGGTACCGTCGGGTAGATCCATCAAGGTAGCGAAGTACAGCCGCTTGAAGACCGCCCGATCCCCTTCCTGCGCCTCTGAGTAGGGGTTACCCCCAAGTACGGTCGCCTTGACGAAGTAGGCGTGGGGCATCCCGTAGCTCAGCTTTGTCATCTGATGCGGTAAGAACAAGCCCCCCTCCGTCTGCTTCGGGGGTGGATCTGTCCTCACCACCAGACGCCGATTAGTCGGGATGAACTTCTTCCCGATCAGCCTCCAGGTCGCCTCGGCGGTGTAGGTGGATCGTAGTAAATCTGTGTCTTTTACGTTCCGAAAGACTCTCTCGGACGTGGTGTTCGCCACTAAACGTGGTTCTGCTGCCATAGGGTTCCCTCTCCTCTGACGTTAGTCGTTTCTGTGAAATGGTGTGGCTCTGCTCAATCTTGGTTGGGTAGCGCCCCAGCCCCAAGCTTCTTGATGGTAGGTCCTGCGGGGGCCTTCGGGGCTTGGTTTGAAGTCTGGGGGGCGTCGTGTCCCTGGAGCGCGTTGCTGTGCCCCTGGTGTGCTCGGCGCCAGATCGAGACCTGTTTCCCCGTCGCAGCGTGGATCTTGGTGCCCACCTTGATGAAGGGGATCTTCTTGATCTGCCCTCCCTCAAAGACGTTCCGGAAGCGCACGGAACGGTTCCCGAAAGCCGCGCGCTTCTCTTCCAGCTCCGTCACGTCCTGGCCCTCCATCGCAGCGGCGATGTCCAGCATCTCGTTCCGGATGTCCCCCGTGGCGATGGGCCGGATCGAAGAGACGTGCCCTACCCCACGAGCTACTGCTCCTGGGTATTCAGAGACCACCTTCTCGGCATGAGACTTCGCGAGGTTGTTGAAGGTCGAGAGCATCGCGCCTCGGATCTTCGAGGTCAGCTCCATCTGAAGGGCCTTCTTCTCGTGCTCATCTAAGGTAGGGATGAGCCGCGCTACCGCTGCGAGGTTCTCCTGCTCAGCCCCGGAGAGGCCAGAGAGATCTACCCCGACGGTCACGTCCCCTTTACCAAAGAGCTTAGAAAACAGGGATTTGATAGAGGTCCATAGACCCTCGTTGAGTGCTTGCTTCATCGCGAACTCCGTATTGTCTCTGGACGTTGTAAGTCTTTTCTTTTTGTCGTCATCGTCTGCGCTGGCGCCTATCACGCCCAACACCCCTACCCCCGCTGCGCCCAAGGCTGCTTTCTTCCAGAGCGCTGTCTTCGCAGTCGTAGCTGCTACATGGGCGGTCTTAGTCCCCTTCGCACCAGCCCACCAAGCCTTGGCTTTCCCAATCAAGGCAGCCCCTTTGGCTTGCGCCGCTGTTGGCCCGGTGGCTACCGGAGTTGCGGCTTTAAGCCCAGCCCAATAGCCCTTTGCGTTTCCTACTAGTGTAGCCCCCTTCGCTTGTGCGGCGTGAGAAGCAGCAGTATTTGCCAAGGTAGCCTTCGTCCCCGCTGCCTTCAGCGAAGCTATCGCCGCGCCTCCCAACTTGGACTTCGCCAGCGCCCCTCCCAACCCCTTTGCCAGAAGAAGCGCCGCCGTGAACGGCTCCTCCATCATCAGGGCGATCACATCTTCCGATAAAAGGCTGAACTCCTCTTTGGTGAGGATCTCCTCTTTCTTGAGGCGACCCTTCACAGCTTTATCTAAATAAGCCTGGTATTGCTTACGCTTCTCAGCAGCACCCTTTGGGTTTTTACGTTTCGCGCGAAGCACCCCGAGGAACTTCTCATAGCCCATGAGCTTCTCGGCCGCAGACAGCTCTCCATCCCCACCCTCTTCGGACGAGTGGCGCTTCTCGGCCTCCTGGCCCTTCGCGGTCAGGTCCATCGTCCCTGGCACCCGGTAGCCTGCCTTCTCGGCGCTGGCAACACAGATCGCGATGGCGTCGTCCTCTGCGTGGCCCTTCTGCTGCACCCGCAAAACGCAGTGCTTCACTTGGTTCGAAAGCTCCTGCAGTGCCTGGAGGCCAGACCCAGGTTTGGGGGATGGCGCGTGTTTAGTAGGCATACTCCTCCCCTGCCATATCGTCGTCTTCTCCACCCTCACCCTCGATCTCGTCTTGGTCTGGATGCTCGTTGGGGGATTGGGCGTGCTTGGAGAGCGCGGTGGAAAGCTCCTCACACTCGGAGGAGAACTCGCTGTGGCCTGCTGCGGTCAAGAGCGAGTCTAGCTGGGCCATAAACTCAGCGGCGTTCGTTAGCACCGCCACATCGACATCATACCCAGGTGCGATCTGGGTGTTCCCGATCGACGCCGCAAACTTATGGGCTAGCGTAGCCAGGTAGTCAGCCTCTGCACGAATCTGCCCTTTACGGTCCCACAGCTCTCGCTGGGGTCGCATATCAGGGCGGGTTTGCAGAGAGGTTGGGGCTGGGGTGTAGGGCGCGTCAGGTAGCGCTGTTCCCGCGCCAGTTGTGCTGGGTGTGGGCGTCGGGACAGAGATCGCCCAAGCTTCGGTAAGCCCTCGCTTAGCGATCCGCAACTGCTCGAGGAGAGGTCGAAGACTTGTTTCTTTACGCTGCATGGAGCACCCCATACCTGTACATAGGCCTATATTCTGTAACGGACTATGCCCCCATTTTCTGTGAAACGCTAGACCTAGCTACCCCAAAAGCGGGAGTTGTCTCGCCTGGACTTTACCTTCCCCTGGGTGGATCGCTCTACAAGAAGCGACCCGACAAGAAGGAAGCGTTTTGTACAACGCCGGTAAGACCTCTCGTAGTTCTAGCGGAGTGTCCAGCTCGACCCAGGTGTATCCGGGGTAGCCTTCCACTTGATCCCCGTAAGAGGTCACACGCCCCAGCTCTCGCAAAGGGTGTTGTGTCCTATGTCGGGGTAGTGGAAGATCAAGAACCAGGAATACAGAAGACGCCCCCATAAGAACCCCCGCTACCACGCTTCGATAATGAAGGACACAGCAGCCCCGCCAAAGCCACGAACGGAGATGCCACCCTCTCCGGTTCGATCATGATAATAAACCGGAAGAGAACCTACCGGGATGTAGCCATGCACCGTAGTCCCGTTGAAGGAGATCTCGAGATCCCCTCCTCCCAGGTTCACAATTCGGATCTGCCTGCACCACGCTGCCGGAAAGGTTGTCTGTGGTTGGCCTGCTGGTAAAAACTGCCGGGGAGTCGCTGGGTTGGTAATGCCTCCTCCGTGGGGAGGGCTACCTAGTTGCGCGTTACCCCCGGCGACCGGAGCGATCGAGCCTGGGACCGTGACAGGGGTTGGGTTGTAGCTCTCCATCCCCTCGATAAATGGGTAGGCGTTATCGGAGAAGTCTCCCAACGCTACGGTCACGGCCTTCTTGAAGAACCGCAGCCGTGGGCCTTCCCCGCTGGGGGCTCGTATTCCGGATCCGGGGTTCCATCCATCTGGAAACGCCATGAGTCTCTCCTAGGAATTATGTATCTTTGGGCTTAGCTGCTTCTGTTTCGGACTTAGGCGCTTCGGGGGCGACTACTGGCGCAGGCGCGGGATCGGTGGGGGTAGGAATAACCTCTCCGGGCGAGATCTCTGCTAGAATTGCGGCTGCCGCTTGTGCGGTCCCTTTCCCCGCAGGAACTCCTGGTAACTCCTTGCCCATCGCGGCCCTCTTGAGGATCTGATAGACCCCCATTGAGTAGAAGCCGTTCAGCATTCCTGAGCCCAGGTGATGCTTCCAACTCACTACAGCGAGCACAACAGGCATCGAAGCAGGCTGTGAGGCGCTGCTCTCATCTCCCGTTGCCATGAACACAAAAGAGCCCAGGATTCCTGCAATAATCGGCAGCAACGGTGTGACTCGGGACCAAGCCTTCGTCTGAAGCTGATCCTTGAAAATCGTTTTAATCGCGTAGGTGAGCACGAAGGAGATGGCTACCAAGTAGACATCCAGGCCTGGAGCGTACTCTTGTAAACTAAGTTCCATCTGGTACTCCCTACGAGGTCACTTCTTCAGGTAGGCGTCGATCGCCTTCGCGATCAACAGCGCCACCGTCATGCCTCGCGCTGTAGCTTCAGCTTCGAGTCTACGATATAATACCAGTGGACCCAACAACAAAAAGATATTGGCCTCCTCTTGGGGCTGAACCTCCAGCCCAGGAGGAGTTGTCTCGGACGGCGTAGCGGGCGGGGGTGTGGTAGTAAGTCCTGTTTTGAGTGCCATTAACCCTTCTTGCGGGATGGCATAACGTAGGAGTCGTGCCCGTAAAGCTCCATCTCAGTCCCCGCTGTAGGAAACTCCACGTAATCAGCAAACTGCGCGATCTGATTAAATCGTAAATCCACCTCGGCGTACTTCGGAACCCCCGATGGAAACCAAGCCCCCACAGTGATGTCGCACCCCACCATAATCCCCCGAAGCACGTCCTTCTGCAACGCTGACGAGAACCCCCCCAGGTACCCAATCCCTGTGTTGGGCATCGATAGTAGAAGACGCCGTGGGGCATATGTGTAAGAAGAGCTAGCTGTGAAATTCTGAGCGCCTCCGGCAGTCTGTCCTACCGTAGGCACCGAGGTACCGTAACGAGGTAGCATAAAGCTTCGAAGCCACACCAACGCCCCGACAATATCTGGATTTCGCCACACTTCTCCCACAGCGTTGAGTCGATCGAACTGGGTCGTGCCTAGTACCCCCTGCCCCTCCCCCGAAAGTGCAGGGGAACCCCCCTTTATAAAGTTCTTCGCCGACTCGATAAATTTGGTCCCGTTCCGCTGAAACCGTAACCGATCTGCGCCGTAGTCCACGTCACAGCTAAAGCAAGCCGTGAAGCTGATTTGCCGCTCTCCCGAACTTACCCACTGGTACAAGGGCAAAGACCCTCCGGGGATCTCTTTCGTGGCCCAAGTGACAGCCTTCGTGTCCTGTAGACTGGCCGGATAGTACTGAAAGATCCTGGCACGGTCGGCTAGAACCTCCTCATTCTTCTCGTCCAAGTCAAAGAGCGTCACCTCTGAGCGGGTCGTGTCGTTCCCGCCCATCAGCATGTTGTGCAGAGCTTGTAGCGTCGCAGCCATACCACACCTCAGTCTTCCGAGATCGAGCCACCTTTACGAAAGCCTACCACCTTGTACAACTTCTGCAGCCGCTCTTGTACCCGGGGGATCGAACGCAGCCTCCGCGTCACGGACAAAGAGCTACCCCCATCCAAGGCAAACAAGACCGGTATCGTCGTCGGACGGGATACCAGCACGTTGTCCGGCTGCAACGCCCCCACAAACGATCCGTCCTTCAACCGCAAAAGGGTACTCAGTGCCGTAGCTCGGGGTGGGATCTCCAGCAAAACCAGCAGATCCTGCCAATTCATCCAGGGCAGGACAACGTTGTCCTGTGGCACCACATGTTCCTGATGGAGCTGACAAGGTTGCAACTGAAACTGTAAGGGGGAGCCACTGGGTACTGATTCAGACATGAAGACCCTCTCTAAAAGGCTTACTTAACATGTTAAGTAAAACATGAAGAGAGGCGTAGGGCAAGGAATAAGGGAGTACTGAGTAGCGGAGAGATCTTAGACGGTTTTGAAGAAGATCTCTTCTGGGTCGCGGAGACCGCCAGGAGGTGCGGCCGGAAGGGCTTCAGCGGTCATCACGATGGAGACGACGCCACCCTGCACCAAACCACTCCACTCCTCGCTAGGGCGAAGCGGCGAGCTGAAGGGCTCCCGGTGCGCCATATCGCGAGGACGAACTGGCAAGGACTTCGCGTCGCCCGGATCACCGAGCTTCGCAAAAACCACATGGCCGAATGGGTAAGGGATCGGATCCTTGCGCTGCCCACCGGTCGCGACGATGGCGTTGGTGCCGCTCCCGAAAGAGAAGACGTCAAGGGCGTTTAATACGCGAGTAGTGAGGTTCTGTACTGTCCACAACATGGCTGTTTCTCCTAGAGAGGGGGTCTACAAAGATCCCGTACAAGTCTTAGACTACAACAAAGGACGCCAATGTCAAGAGTCCGTCAGCGGGTATCGCCCGAGCCGTGCAGGACATCTCGGCTCTTTCTGTCCTCTAACTTGGTAACATTCCTCTCCGCTACTTCAGACAGAGGGGTCTTTAACTCAGCCGCACACATCGCGACGTACGTCTCCAAGGCGTCTACCCTTCGATAAAGATCCATCTGGGAGGAACCCCCCAAACGCCCCGCAGCTGAGCTTAGGAACTCTCTGGCTCTCTCGATATGTGTATTAGCACTGATCGCACTTGTGCGGGCCTGGGGCTCAATCAACTCGGAGATGGCACTCTCAACCGCCGCCCGGGCTGCCAGTAACTCTGACAAGGTGTCATGATACTCTGAAGACTCCGCGATCATTCACAGCCACCCGGGACGCCTTGGGATACCCGCCCAACGTGCCCCCACTGTTTCCCCGCTAAAATAACGGAGACTTGCTTCGGACTAATACCGAACTGTGGCGCAATATCTTTCTGCATCGCCCCTTGAGCGCTCAGTTCGTGCATTCGCTTCACGTCTTGGTCTGTCAACTTAGTCCCCCGCTGCGAACACGCGAATGTCCATGTTGACCGTCCCCGGGTTGCTCACGAAGATCGCAGTCAAGTTATTGGTGTGGATCAGAAAGTAGGCTTCCTTCGAGTTGGAGTCTACCAGAGGCGCGATCTCAATCGGCGTCGCCAAGATCGAATTGAATTTCACGAAAATGGTAGACGGTTCTACCGTCACGTCGTTAGCGCTGGTTACCATGAAGAGCGCCTTGATCGAGGCCACGTTGAGCAAAGGGATGGACTGATCAACAGCTCCCCCGAGCACCTTGGTCTTCCAAGAACCGCCCTCCCCTAGAGCGTCCGTCACGATCGAGAAGACAGACTTGCCTAGATTCTTGTCTTCGAAGGAATCGTCTGAAATCGCCACTTCTATCCGATGACGTAATCGTACCATCTTGACCCTCTTTCTAAAATATTACCTTCACGTAGCGAATGAGCTGAACCGCTCCCGTTTTCACGAAAGCGTTGATGAAGGTACCATACGCCACCATCAACTTCTGACCAAAGTAGAGTGGGTGATCCGCAAAGATCCCCACCTCCCAGATCTCTGGAAAGTTCCCAAATCCGTCGTTGTTGAACTCTCCGAAGTCCAAGAAGCACCGAAACTTCCCGGTGTAGTCCGCAACATAGCTGTAGTCGCCGGGTACGAACGACTTAGTGATTGTCGCTCGAGCCGTCACCAGATACCGTTGGTCCGCAACCACTCGGGTTGGATCTACCAGGGCATCAAGGTCTTGTAGGTTAGGTGGTGTCAGCAGTCGGAGATTGGATACGGGGAGCCTCTGCTCTGGCCCCGCCCCACGATCCCGCCAACCCCCCTCTCCGAACCTGTAATAGAGCGGAGTTGGATCCCAACCTGTGATGACTTTAGAGGTCAACTGCGCCAGGTAGATACGGTAGTCGTCGGTGACTTTTGCCAGAACATCCATGCGCTACCTATACCTCTACAATGGCCTGTAGGTCAAAGGATGCGGCCTGGGTGCCTGTGTAAATGGGTACCAGCTCCACATGAATGGGCTTGGGCTCCGTGTTCAGCCTCCGGTACACCCGCTCCAGCGCTTTCTGAACGGAGATCGCAGGATCCCCCACGATCGTGCCTTCGTCGATCGTGATCAGGATCTTATTACTGGCGCAGTAGTCGCAGGAGAGCTGCAACGGACACTCGTAGGTCAACGTCGCCGCTCCAGCCGTCGGTGCTACGGTCGCCCGCACTTCAAAGGTCCAAACTGTGGGGGGACCTTCAACAGGAACGGTTTCCAAGAAGAAGCGCCGACCCGGCAGATCGAAAATAAACCAATGACCGACGTCGGCGACGACCTCGAAGTTACCTGTCGCGGTCACAGTAAACTGGAGATAACCCGAAGGGACGGCGCTAACGACAACTACCGATACATCCGTTGAAAAACCAGGCTCCCAGCAATAAGTATCAACAAGAAAAGCACCACCCGTCTCAAGCGTAAGGACGTCGCTGTTGATCTCGTCGTATCGGGGGAGGAGTGGCGGCGCTGTGACATATAACCTCACAATTCGCCACGTCAGCACCCGAAGATCGGGCAGGCTGGCCGTGTCTACCAAACGAAACTCTACCGTTTGGGGATCAATGTATACATCGATCTGGTAGAGCTTGTCATTGGCGTTGCCTGGACTTCCAGAGATCCGCACAGACCTCCCCAGGTCGCTCGGCGTAAATAACGCAGCCAAATCTGTAAAGCGAACACGACCCCCACCACCCAACGAAATCCCTCCAGTGCTCCCGAATCTACCGGGAGCAGACTCGCCAACTTCGTACACCATCCCGCTGGGAAAGCTCGCTGCTAAGTCCTGTGACACCCGGTAGAGCTGCTCCAGCGAGATGTCATAGCCTGTGATCGCACCCACCATCTGATAGGAGTCCGGCACACCTTTACGGTCGATCCAGTTGGTAACTCTTCGGATCCAGGTGCGCTGCCGGAAGTCTGTCTCCTCTATGTCGGTATCCAGGCCGAAGTCGTAACCCAGCATCTGGATCATAGAAGGGGCGCGCACCTCGACCCGAGTAGTGTCCCCAAACGTAGTGGCGGTGCGAAGCTCCCAGTAGAGTCCGGGCTCGTTCACTAACACCGTAGAGACCTGTACCTGCTGCGGCGTAGGCACGCCAATGATCGGATGGACCCCGTCGTTCCCTAAGGTAGACCCCCGAATCACAATCACCTTGCCGATCTCTGTCGGAGAGAAGTTCGCGGTCGCTGCCGAGAAGAAGTCGGGCGCTGTCGCTACACCGTCATCCCCATCTTGTTCTACGAGACCTTTCGGAAGTGCGGTGCCGTCGAGGTCGAGCTGGGGAAACGGAATCAAGGCCCAGAATAGAGGGCCGCTCTCTGGTGTGAGCACTGTCGTCAAGGCGACGATCGAAGGGGCAATCCGTGAAACGGTCTCAAACCGACCGCTGTTCTCTGGGACAGAAGTTCTCCCAATGACGAGGATGCGTCCGATGTCTCGGCTGGTGATAAACAGCGTCGGGGAGACAAAACGGCCCAAACCGTCGATGGAACCATCCAACCCCTGGCGGTCGATCACATTGGTCGTGTCGAAGAGCGCATGTCCGAAGGATCTTCTCGACAAGATAATAAAGTCAGAAGCGCCGTCTCGAATCACCCAGTTAGGGTAGAGCGTATTCACGTCTCCCGAGCGCACCTCCACCGTGATGGAGTCGATGCTCTCTTCGGCTGGGGGACGAATCTCCCAGCGGAGTAAGCCAACATCGACGGTTAGGAGTGGCTCCGTCCGCACGATGGTGAGGCTCACGATGGAGGCGATCTTCACCTCTCGGTTGTTGGAGGGGTTCGCTGAGTCGGATAGCGTTAAGAGATAGCCGATGTGTGTGTTTCGTACTCGAAGCGAAGGGGCGGAGAACTCCAGAAAAGAATTGATAACCCCGTCTACGCCGGTCTGATCCGCAGCCATACGGGGAATGATGACTTTGCCCAGACGGTGTGATGTGACTTCGGAGTAGGGGCTACGAACCGTGTAGGGATAGCGAAGATCATTCCAGTCCCGAATGCGCCTGCGCTCTCGGTCCAAAGACGGACCTACACCTAACATCAATTTCTTGACAGGCTGGGCTGGATCTAGGTCTTCGGAGTTGTCTGCGTCCCGGTCGAGCTGGGGCAGCCGGTTGTACATGGTATTTTCAGCCCAGTACCACTCCCCGAAAAAGCTAGATCCAAACGGACCAGAACCGAATCCTGGCATAACTTGTGCCCCTCCGTGCGTTAGTTGCCTAAACTAAGGTTGACGTCCGTACACTGCAAAATTAAAAGAACACCCCTCCAGACCGATGTCCACGATAGATACCGTAGGCCCCGCCATCGTCAAATCAGCCAATCGAACCGTAAATCCCAAGGCACTACGAGCCTCTATCATTACAAAGCGTATCAACGGGTCCGGGGAGTCAGCTGTGGCTACTATGGAGTAGTCGTCATTATCCATAATAGAAGTAAAAAACACACTTACGGTGTTATTCACAGTGCTGGCTGTAAGAGCAGAAATATTCATACCATCTGGAGAAGTAACTACTACCGCTGCGGTAACGATCACCCGGCCCCAAGCCTTGGGTATACCCAACCCATACAAAGTATTAGCAACAAATGTTTGTGGTAATGCAGGAGCAGGATTTTCAGGTGATAGTGTAAAGGTGTTTATTAGAGGTAGAGGTGTTAAAAGCGTCTGCAACTGTAGACGCCCGTCTACCCGAAGCAACTGCTCATTGTCCCACCCCCCAACCCCATTATCGATCCACGGGCTACCACTTGCGGCAGCGCGGGTAGACAAGATGAGACCGGCCGAACCAATCTCCAGCTTAATAGCGGGGGACGTGGGCCTATCCTTTGTCCAGGGGGTACCGCTCCCATCCGACTTTGCATTTATAGTAAATTCTAGAATCTCTGTATTACCAAACCCGTTTATATAGGCCCTAGTATACTGTTGTGTCCCCCCCGCATCTGAATCATATATTAGAGTGCGTCCGCTCGCTGCGGATAGAGCACGCACTCGGGGTAGCAAAGCATCAGCCGCAGTACTCAGCAAGCCCGCACCTAGCTGAATCCGCCCGTGAAACGAGAAGAACTCTTCCTGATCCCAGCCACCCACACCCACAGCGTCGGCCCAGCTTGCTGGCGTTACCGCTGCCTTCCGGGCAAATTCAATGTGCTGGTCCTCGATCATCAGGCGCCAGGCCGGAGAGGTATCTGCATCCGGCTTCCAGGCCGTCGCTCCCTGATCCCAATACGCATTATGAACGATGGCCCAGCGGATGGAGTTACTTCCAGAGCTGGTGGTGTAAATTCTTATTTGACGGTCCCCTACACCATCCTCGTCTGAAGTCGTCCAGTGTTTGGTGTGGGCCTGCGTCGGAGAAGGATACGAAAGAATTCTCCACCCGGGCCAGCCATTCGTGAGGGAGTCGTTTATGGACACAGCTCCGCTAACGGAAGCACCTGCGGCAGCGTAAGATGAAGTCTCATCCCAAGCCGTCCAAGGGCTGGCGCTGGCAGCAGCTTTTGACTGTGCCTCCATCGAGCCACCCGTAAATCTAAAAAAAGACGAGGCGAGTAACGCGTTGTCTCGCGTCCAGTTGTCCGTCGCTACAGCTCTCCACTTCGCGTTTGTCGTTACGACAAAGCTACCGTTCGTGTCTCGGTACAATCTCGTCGGGGCCGCGAACACCCCCCCACCAACGGGGAGATTCTCCTCCATCAGGGTGTAATCGATACCAGCCAGTGCTGCGTACCCCGCAGAATATCGAGCTAGTAACGCATTGGCTTCTGTGTCCAGGGAGGCCTCTCCCACCATAAGCCGACCAAGCAGTCGCAACAGTGGCGCAAGACCCGCTCCAGAATCCTTTCGCTGTACTTTTATCTGCCCTTCTCCTGCTGGAGAAGTACTGTCCATAAGCACGGCAGCCCCGAGAGCTGAGATAGGGCTTACGGCTAGCGCGTCATCAAGTAGTAGCGGATAAGCGGATACCGGATGGATCACCCCCTCGGGGAGACCGTTGAGATCTAGAGGACCAAACGCCTCCAACCAACACTGTACCCCATCTACGCTAAGCACCTGACTAGGAAATGCGGTAATCCCTATCGTCCGGATACCAATCCGAAGGATAGATCGTATGGTGGCGGGGACAACGAACGTATGCTCGAATAGGCGATACCCCACATCTACCTGACAAGTGATTGGAAATGTCTGTGAAAAAGCAACAGTCCCTGCCCCTGTCCCCCACTCGACAAACGCCTCCACACTTCCTCCCGAGTTCACCCCAGTGGTGTGGGCCGAATAACGAAACCGAACTAGTTGCCCCTCGTAGACAGGAACATACAACCGCTGAAACACAGAGGCTGTCTTTGGTATCGTAGTCAAGTCACAGAGCGCTTTGCGAATCCCCGTGACATAGGGGCTGAATTTGCTGTGTACAAACCCCCCAGTAACCTCCCAAAACCGAGCGCCCCACTTATCGACTACCAGCTCGCTGGCGGTTCCTATCTCAAAGCTAGGATTCTTCAAAAGAGGAACCCAAGGAGTCGCCTCCGGGGAAGTAGTGGCCCAGGCCGAGGTTCGACGGTCGTGCGTGATGTTCGCTGCCGGAATGACACCCGCTGCCGGAACTACCACTGTCCCGATCACCACCAACTCTTGCCTCTGTGAAGCCGTCAGACCATCAAACTCCAATAACGTGAAAATTCGGTGTGTCGCCGTCGTCGGAGGGGTGGCCGAGTAGAACCCCTGCAACGTGATCACTACTGTCGTGCTTAGGAAGAGGACGTTACTCAGATCTAAATCGTAGAGAGGGGCCAAGCGACGAACGGCTAAGACAAATCCTGCCGTTGTGGTGATCGAGGCGACGTTGTCCAGCATCACCGGATCTGGATTCACAGAAACGTGAAGAGCTGTCCCACTCGTACCTAGCCGAAAGCCCCGGTAGATCCCAGGAGGCACAATACCTGCGTTCCTGGCGTTGAGCCCTTCGGTGAGGAAGGCCTCCTTGCGACGCATGTGCAGCTCAGTAGTCGTGAATGGGCTTTGGTCTAACGGCATGAAAATACCCTCTGGCAACCCGGCGCGGATGCCTAGCAGGATGCGTTAGATCGAGGCTAGTTGTCAATGACAGAAAGTGCAGTAAGCTCGGCTAGGACTTGCGGGTCATCACCATCGTGTCAGGATCTATATCCCACTTTTGGGAGCCGTCCTCTGGGATCTTAAACTCTTTCGTGATCGCTGTCAGGCTTGCTTTTACGCCTTCAGCGGCGGTCGCCACAGCAGCCAAATGCTGCGCTTTCTGCGTCTCCACTTCGAGGCAGAAGTTCGCAAACCTCATCTTCGCTTGTGCCAGCACATTATTACTCTCGCGAAGGTCCTTCTGCTGTACCTCTGTGAGCGTGTACGAAGTTGGAGGTGGAGCCAGCGCTATCGGCGTAGGTGCTGCCCTTCGAGCGGGCTTGCGTGGGGGTGGGTTGGATTTCTTGGTCTTAAGGTTTGGCATCGTCGTATCCCTCTCCGGAGCTGAAAGAGTCAGCTCACGGGAAGGATTAGACTACGAAAGGCTCACCGACGGCAATAGCGACCTTCGTCGTACCTGTACCACCAACTGTCACATGGCCTACTCGGAGCACTGTGGCCCCTGAAGTGGAGGGGGCGGTGAGCGTGAGCTTCCCAGCTATCTCCGAGAGGTAGACGCGCGATCCAACGTCTGTGGTTGCATTGGGGAAGGTTGGATCCCAGGCCCCATTCGCAGTCAATAGCTCGCCCGCCACCTGTACCGATACCGCTGCGCCTAAACCCGCAGCAGTGGTAGCCAAACCCACTACAGTCACGCGGCCTGCCGCATCTGAGTCTGCGTTGAAGACACGGGGGGACCCGCCGTCGTTCGCGAAAACCACAGGGCTACCAATCGCAACAATTGCTAATGTGGCGGCATTAACGGTGCCGGACACGGTGACCGTTGTCGCAGCGGCAGCGGCGTGTACGTGAAGCGCATCCGCGTTAGAGCCGTTGGTCAGCGTACCTAAATTGGCTGCCGTGACCGTTGCTCCGACCGCCGTGTTGTTGATCTTAAACAACGAAGGTAGGTCGATCATGCCGGTGCCGATTGTCTCCAGCTCGATGCCTGACTGGATGACGATGCGGTTAGCTGTGGCCCCGACGGTGAGGTACGAGGTTGCTGCCGCTCCGTTAAGCTGAATGCCCGCAGCACCCTCTAAGGTCAGAAGCCCAACACTCGTTTTCCAAGTGCTTGCCGCAGCTGCTGTAAGGGTCAAGGCCCCCACAGAGGTCGTAAAAGATGATGCCGCGTTTGCGGTCAGAGATACCGCACCAGTGACCTGTGTTAGGTTTCCCGTAACGGTGGTCGTAATTCCGGAAGCTCCTATGTCCACCGCTGCAGTGTTAGAAGTACCCAGCGATAGTATACCGTCAGTGCCTCCTGTAGTAGCAGTGCCTCCTTTGATAATTACGTCGCCACCGCTGGCACCACCACCACCACCATTCGCGCCTGCGGCGCCTCCAGTTATCTGAATCGGAGCGCCCGCGCCAGCATTTGTCGCCGCACCTCCCGCGCCACCGACTCCACCAACTATTTGGGTGCGACCGCCGTCTGCACCACCATTTGTAGAGGCCGCCCCCGCACCGCCAGTGCCACCTTGCAGCCTCGATAGCCCTCCCTGACCTGGCACGCCTCCCGCCGTAGTTGACGCGGCACCACCATTTCCGGATGTAAAGGTAGTGGCACCTCCGTCCCCTCCGGCAACCGCTGCTGCTGCCGCAACGCCTGATCCAGATCGAACCGTAAGCGTGCCGCCTGCCGTAGCGCCCGTCGTAGAGGTGTCTACGTCGATGGTGTGGTTGACCTCCTTAAGGAAGTGAATGTCAGTCGCCACGCGGCCGGTGAATGTCACCGTATCCGTAGCGGCGTTGCCGAGCGTTACGTTACCCTCGAAGATCGCGTTCGCTTGGAACGTCGAGATCCCTACGATGGTTTCTGTACCGTCTACCTGGAAGTTACCCGCCACCTGCACCAACTGGCCGGTGCGTCCCACTGTGATGGTGGTTGTGTTGGCTGTAGTGCCAATCGACATGCCGCCCGAGCTGGAGCGCTGTACACCACCATCGGCATTGATGACGTTGGTGAACGTGTTAGTGGACCCGTTGAACGTAGCAGCACCAGTACTGGTGCTGAAGATGCCCGTGGCGTTTGAAAAGTTAAAAGCACCGGCACCGGCAAGCGTAGTAATACCTACACCGGCTCCAAACTCTGCTCCCGTGTTTGTAACCACCACGCGTACAGTACCCCCCGAACCAATTCGCACGCCTGTGCCGTCATCCGATCGGATCGCGGCAGCACTCGTCGTGGCGATAAAGGATGCCCCCACCGCGCCAGTTACATCAAACGCGGCACCCGCAACTCCTTTTATTCCTGCGCCTCCGATGAGCGAGTTGGCGTCCTGAATGTTGG
>Ga0315284_10002898_pt1 | contig 24413 bp, 23 predicted proteins | sample YL17G09_16_MG_FD_203696 | JGI IMG/M metagenome (GOLD analysis project Ga0315284, IMG submission 203696) | Sediment microbial communities from Yellowstone Lake, YNP, Wyoming, USA - YL17G09_16 | ecosystem: Environmental > Aquatic > Freshwater > Lake > Sediment | place: USA: Wyoming | collected...
AAACCTGACCAGGGGCCGGTCCCGCCCTGCGGGATGGTCCGGGTTCCCGCCGCGGCGGGCGTCCCATTTCCCTGTTCTGGGACCGGCCATCAGGTCTCTTGTCCCTGCGGCTGCAGGCTGGTAGACTTTCTCGCGTCATGGCCTTGTTCTCCCGTCCCAGTCCGGAAAAGGTCCGCGCGGCCGTGAATCTTCGCCGGGCCTCGCCGGAGTTGCGCTTCCGCGACCTGTTGCCGGGCATCGACAACACGCGCCACGACGTCCACCTGAGTCCCGCGTTCGTCGGATTCTGCCGCGCCTACGTCGTCAAGCTTTTCGTCAAGCACAGCGCCGCGGGCGCCTTCATGGAGCAGAAGCCGGCCCCGCCGGCCCAGCAGGATCGCGCCGAGCTCAAGCGGCTGCTCCAGGAAGTGTTGCTGGCGGCGCTGGCGCAGGCCAAGGCCGCCGGCGTGCTGGAAATCGACCTGCTGGCCAACGCCGCGCTGTTCAAGTACCTGGGCTGGGAGGTGCAGCAACAATACGGCCGCATCGTGCAGGAGGCGAAGAACACGCTGAAGCTGTACGAGGGCCCGAAACACGAGCGCAATCTCAAGGCCTTCCATCTCAAGGAAACGTTCGCCCAGTTCCAGGCCGACAAGAAGAACATCCTGCGCCGGGTGAGCGGGGAACTGTTGCTGCTGGCCAACGAAGTGCAGGCCGACGCCGTGCGCAAGACGCGCGACTCGCTGTTCGGCAGCGAGGCGGGGCAGTGGTTTCCCTATCTCTCCAACCCGCTGGCGTTCACCGACAACGGCCACGACGACTACATCCACCTGAGCAAGTACGTGCTGTTTGGCCACTTCCGCGCGGATCCCGATATGTATGACCTGATCGAGAAGTGGCTGAAATCGATGCTCCGGTGGCTGGACGGCGGATCAGCGGAAGCGCGGGAGCTGGAGGCGCGCGCGCGGGCCCACCTGGAACTGGCGGCCGGCGTCGAATCGCGCCGCCAGCAACTGGCGCCTTCCGAGCGCAGCCGCGGGTTGGGGCGGCTCTTCGCCGGGCGCCAGCAGGAAGTGGGCGAACCGCCCATGACCCCTGAATTGGCGGGCCGCATGGAACAACTGGCCGTCTCGGAAAGCCAGTTGCGCCTGGTCGAGCAGGCCTACGACGCCCGGCTCGACACCATGCTGAACGAACCGGACAACGCCGAGGAGTTGTTTGGCGTGGCGCGCACCGAGCAACTGCTGGCCGAGGCCCGGGCCCGCAGGGCGGCTCGGGAGGAATTGGCGCCCCTGGAGGAGAAGCTGGAAATCCAGCGCTTCCTGATCGAGGAGTTCTTCAGCTCGGCACAGCAACTGGGCCTGCCCCCCTGGCTGGCGGCCGCTTACGAAACAGCCGGCGTCTACCAGGATTACTGCCCGCCGATCCATCCGCAGCAACTGAAGCACGCCCTGGTGGACCCCGCGGAGCGGAAGAAGGTGGAGGGGTTAATCGCCCACTACAAGCTGACCCACGGGACGGCGGCCAAGCTGGAGGAGACGGCGGGGCGGGTGCGGGCCAGCACGCCGCGGGATTTGCGTTCCCTGGTGGTCCGCTTCGTGCGCGACTTCATGCGCCATCACCTGGATGCCAGCCGCCTGGCCGCCCTGCAAGGCCTCATGGACCGGGTCCACCCGGCTTTCGAGGAGAAGAACCGGGAGCTGTCGCGCATCAACAACACGCTGTATGAGTTCCTGCTGCCGGAAGAACGCAAGCCGCAGGACGAGCGGGTGCTGGGCCACGCCATCCTGAAAGCGGATGTCCGCGATTCCACCAACATGACGGCCGAGCTGTTCGCCCGCGGCCTCAATCCGGCCAGCCATTTCAGCCTGAACTTCTTTCAGCCCCTCAACAAGCTGGTGCCCCGCTACGGCGCCGAGAAGGTGTTCATCGAGGGCGACGCCATCATCCTGGCCATGTTCGAAAGAGCGGGCGCGGCGGCGGGCGGCTATCCCATGGCCCGCGCCTGCGGCCTGGCCCGCGAAATAATGGAGGTGGTGAACCTCTACAACTCCCGCGCCGAGAACTCCGGCTTCCCCCGGCTGGATATCGGCATCGGCATCTGCTGGCAAGACTCCGCGCCCATGTACCTGCTGGACGGCGACAACCGCATTATGATCTCCTCGGCCATCAACCTGGCCGACCGCTTGTCGGGATGCAGCAAGCTGGCGCGGCAGGCCCTGAACCAGCACAGTACCGTTTTCAACGTCTTCGTGTTTCAGACCATCACCGAGGACGCCGCCGCCGGGGCCATGGAGGAGTTCCTGGTCCGCTACAACACCGGCGTTTGCCTGAGTGAGGAAGCCTTTCAGAAGCTGGCCAGCGAGATCTCGCTCAAGCCACTGGAGGTGAAAATGCCGCTGCTGTGGGGGCCGGAGCGCGTCACGCTCCACTGCGGCTCCTTCCCGCTCTCGCTGGACGTGTTTCAGAAACTGGTGGTGCGGGAGGCGGCCATCCCCTTCGTTGACGCGCACACCTTTGAGGTCAAGGAGCCGACCGCCCGCAAATATTACGAAGTCTGCACCAACCGCAAGATTTACGAGTTCACCGACCAGGCCCTGGCGCAGCCGGCCCGGGGGTAGCCAGGTGCCAGGCATGGACACCTGACACCTAACACCTAACACCTGGCACCTAACACCTGCTCAGGCGTCCGGTTCGTTCAGCTTTTTGTGGATGGCGTAGAGGGCCAGCTCCAGACGGTCGGAGACGCCGAGCTTGTCGAAGATGTTGTGCAGGTGGTTCTTGACCGTCTGTTCGCTGATGAACATTTTCTCGGCGATTTCCTTGTTTCGGAAGCCCTGGCAAACCAGGCCGACAATCTCGCGCTCGCGGGCGCTGAGCAGCGATTTGGGGCGGGCGGCCGGCGGGGGCGCCGGTTCCGAGAATTCTTTCATCACCGCCGCTGTCAACTGCCCGTCCAGCCAGATTTCGCCCTCGGCGACCTTGCGGATGCTCTTGATCAGCAGGTCCGTGGTGTGTTGCTTGCGCACTACGCCGGCCGAACCGAGCTTCACCGCCTGGACCACCTCCTGCTCGTAATCGCAGGCGGTCAAAATGATGACCCGGGTCTCCTTGACCCGCTCCTGCATCTTTTGCAGAGCGGCAAGTCCGTCCATGCCCGGCATTTTCAGATCCAGCAGCACCACATCGGGGCGCAACTTCTCGACGATCTCCAGGGCCTGCTGCCCGTTCTGCGCTTCTCCGATGACTTGCAGGTCGTTCTCCAGGCTCAACAGCTTCCTGAGCCCGTCGCGAAAAATGGGGTGGTCGTCGGCGATGACGATGCGGATCTTTTTGCGCTCCTTGGCGCGGCCGTGTGACGTGGTGGGCAAAGTCCTACCTCGGGTCCATCGTACTAGTACTGCCCCGGTATCTTATTCGGCAATGACTGTCGTGTCAATGACCCAATCCCCAAAGTTGTGCCGCCCCGGCGCGCCGGGGCAACCCTGGACGTTGGGCGCCGGGTTCGGCCTTGCCGGCGGGGCGCCGGCGGCATAAATGGCTTTTCGCAGCAGAGACGCCAATGCTCCCCGAAGCGTATGCTGCCGGCCCCCGGAGCGGTTCATCCCGCCCTGCCCCGGCGTATACTTAGGGTGCGGTATTACTCTGTTTTTTTGATTGCGGAGGAGTCAATGGCCACCATGGTCTCGTTGGAAAAGGAGACAAATCCCTGGGAGGCGCAGGCCGCGCGCTTCGATGAGGCGGCGCGCAGGCTGAATCTCGACGAAGGCATGTGGAAGGTGCTGCAGCACCCGAACAAAGAGATCATCCTTCATATTCCGGTGCAGATGGACGACGGCCGGCTCCAGGTTTTCACCGGGTACCGCGTCCAGCATTCCATCGCGCGCGGGCCGGCCAAGGGCGGCATCCGCTACGCGCCCGACCTCACGCTGGACGAGGTGCGCGCGCTGGCTTCCTGGATGACCTGGAAGTGCGCGGTGGTCAACATCCCCTTCGGGGGCGCGAAGGGCGGGGTCATTTGCGACCCGCGGCTGCTTTCCGCGCGCGAGCTGGAAGCCATCACCCGCCGCTACACCGCCGAGCTGATGGACTTTATTGGGCCCGAGCGCGACGTGCCCGCCCCGGACGTCAACACCAACGAGCAGGTGATGGCCTGGATCATGGACACCTACTCGATGCACATCCGCCACACGGTGACCGCGGTGGTCACCGGCAAGCCGCTGGACCTGGGCGGCTCGCAGGGGCGCCGCGAGGCCACCGGGCGCGGCTGCATGATCGTCTGCGACGAGGCGCTTAAGAAGCTGGGCATGGACCGGCAGGCGCGGGTCATCATCCAGGGCTTCGGAAACGTGGGCCGCGAGGCGGCCGTGCTGATGCACCAGGCCGGCTACAAGATCATCGGCATCGCCGAAGTGGACGGCGCCATTTTCAACCCCCGCGGGCTCGACATCTCCAAACTCCTCGGCTACCGCACCGAACAAGGCACCATCACCGGCTTCCCCGAGAGCGAGCCGGCCGACCCACACGAGATCCTCACCTGGGACTGCGATGTGCTGCTGCCGGCGGCCACCGAGAACCAGATCACCTCGCACAATGCGCCGCAGCTCCGCGCCCGCATCGTCATCGAGGGCGCCAACGGCCCCACCACGCCGCTGGCCGATCAGATCCTGCGCGAGAAGGGCATCTTCGTGGTGCCCGACATCCTGGCCAACGCCGGCGGCGTCACCGTTTCTTACTTCGAGTGGGTGCAGGACCGGCAGGGCTACTTCTGGACCCATGACATGGTAACGGAGCGGCTGGACCTCATCATGCGCACCTCCTTCCACGACGTGGAGGCCTATGCCGCGAGCCACCAGGTCAGCCAGCGCATCGCCGCCTACATGCTGGCCATCGCCCGCGTGGCTTTCACCGTCCAGCTCCGCGGCATTTACGCCTGAGCGCGGGAAACCATCCGGGCCCCAGGACACGCCTTGAGTGAATCTCAACCGAGAGGGCGCCGAGGCACGCCGAGACTTTCTCTGCGCTTCCTCGGCGTGCTCCGCGTCTCGGCGTTGAACCGTGGGATGCGGCGGTAACTGCTCAGTGGTCCGGGGCCGCTAGGCCAGCGCTTCGGCCTCCTCGAGGGTCCACTCCGGGATGGCGCCGGCACGGCTGGCCACCAGCGCGCCCACGCGGTTGGCAAAATCGGCGATCCGGCGCGGGGGCCAGCCGGCGCCCAGCCCGTGGAGGAAGGCGGCGGCGAAGGCGTCGCCGGCGCCGACGGCATCGGCCACCTCCACCCGGTAGCCGGGTGCTTCAATGGACTGCCCGCCGACCCAGGCCACGCACCCTGCCGCGGCGCGCGTGACGCAGGCGGCTTCCCAGCCGAAGCGCTCCGCGCCGCCCTCGCAAAACCGCGTCAGAGCCGCGACCGTAAGAGAGCGATCACCATACTCGGCAGCCGCCCCCTCATCCCGCAGGGCGGGACGCTCCTGCTCCATCCCCATCATCTGCTCCACCTCGCAGACCTCTCCCTCATTGAGCTTCACGACGGCGGCCCGGCGAATCAGCTCGCCGACCAGGGAGGCGGTGTAGCAGCCGGCCCTCAGGTTCACGTCGTAGAAGCGCTTTGCGGCGGGCGCCGCGTCCATCAGCCGTGCCGTGAGCGCGCGCGCTTCCGCGCTGGTCTGCTGCAGCGTGCCGAAGTAGATCCAGTCGGGCGGAGGATCGAGCAGTTCCCGGAGGTCCTCCTCCCTGATATGCGGAAAATCATAGGCCGCGGGCCGGTGGATGGTGAAGCGCGGCTGGCCCCCGGCATCCAGGGCCACCGTCACCATCCCCGTTGGCCGATCGGGCGCCACCCGCACGAAGCGCGTGGACAGCCCCAGTTCCCCGGCGCGCGCCAGCGCCAGGCGGCCGCGCGCGTCGGCGCCCACCGCGCTGATGAAGCGCACGTCGTGGCCCAGGCGGCGGGCATGCGCCGCGAAATTGAACGGCGCGCCGCCCAGGTACTCGGTTCCCTGGATCACGTCCCACAGAATCTCGCCGATGCTGAGGATTTTCATTCCGCTCGAATTTAACCACAAACAGGCCGTAGGCTGTGGGCTGTAGGCTGTAGGAACACCCGAGTCTCCAGGAGACCAGCGCGGGTTTACAGCCCACAGCCCATGAAAGAGCGGAGCCAACTCGGACTGCTGGCGCGCCGGGAGCGTGACATGCGAACCAGCGCGCTTTTGCTCGCCGCCACCCTCGCTACTGTTTCCATCGCCGCCCGCGGCGCCGGCTTCGAGTGCACGTTTCCGCGCGCCAGCGTGACTGTCATTACGTTAGGACGGTAGCCAATCACAAAGACGCAAGGGCACCAAGCAAACTAGAACACGACGAGCGGCGGCGGTAAGAACCCGCAACTATTACTTCAGGTGGTGCACTCGCAGTTTCGGGATTAGTCGAAAATGGCGCGGATTATGAGTGGCCACCGCGAACGATAGCTCCACCGCCGTCGATCCGATAAGCAGATCGGCGGTCGGGATGGTTACGCCTTTCGTGCGCGAGAGGGCGTCCAATTGCCAAGCGATGCGCGCGGTTCGCAGTGTGATTGACCGCACAGGGATTCTTGCTAGAATCTCCTCAACGAAGTCCTCACGTCTTGCACGCACCTCTGGGGATCGAGCGCGCCATATGCCGTGGATCAGTTCGGCGGCGGACATTACCGAAAGAATCAGCTCGGGATCGTCAAAAGTCTTGCGAACCGTGTCCACGACATCGGTAACGCTAAGCCTTGCCCGCTCGCCCGCAATGAAGACGGTGGAGTCGAGTACTATCCCCACTCCGGCATCTCCGTCACGGGGTTGCCCCGGATAATGTCCTCCAAATCACGAGCGAAGTCCGGATCCGGGGTCACGGACGGGCGCGCAAGTTGAATGGCCAGACATTCGGATGCCCTTCGCGGTGCCGCTGTCGCCGGCATCAGGATAGCAACGGGCTCCGAATGGCGCTCGATGATGGCTTCGGCCCCCGCCTGTATTCGGTCCAAGAGGTGCGAAAAATCGCGCGCGGCTTCAGTCGCCGTCAGCCGGAGAATCTGATTTCTCATAGGAAAATCATACCACGGTTGCACGCGTGATGTGCCTCCTCACGACCAGCATAATCCGACCGCGGCCGAGTACGTCACTGCAATGCACTCGCCAACGGATGTGTCGCGGTCAGTCGGTGACCATGGCGATCCGCCCACGGCCGCACTTCAAAAGGAGCTTGCGCAGGTTCCTAAAGGTGGAAATGACGCCAGGCCGGAGCGGGCGTTTGTTGCTCGCTAGGAACCGGTCGATTGCCTCGGCGGCCTGGCGCGGGTGATTGGTGCAGCCATTCTCGAAGAACTCCCGAAGAAGTGAACCAGCCGCAGAATTGTTATTCACGGCGTCATACATGTCGGCGTAGCCACCGATGCTGGCGAGATCGCCCACGTAACCATCCTCACTTTGGAGCACGTATGTCATCGCACCCGGCCTCCTGGCAGGCTGCCTTGCGATCCTTTCGGCTATGCCCCAGTGCGTTCATCACTTCGTCTTGAAAGTTCCAGATCAGCCGGTCAAGCTCCCAGGGCTGCACCTCGGCAGCGTGCGCCACAGAACAGTAGAAGTCTTCCTCTTCTTCATAGCTTTCGAACGCCAACCCCAGGGCTTGAGAAACCATGTTGATGCGAGCGTCAACCGCAACTGAGTTCCGGAAATCGGGGTGGTACACATCCATCATGATGTTGCGCGCGTATTTCGGCCCGATCCCCTTAAACGACCGCAGGAAAACAATCTTCCCTTCACAACCGGAGGAATCCTCTAGCTGCCGCTTGATAGCCTCAGGGCCTCCCGCCTCACGTATCCTCTCGAAATTCGAATTAAGCCAGGCGGCTTTCTTCTCGGCCATCCGCACCTTTGCCTCGCTGAGTGTCCTGCAGAGTGTTTTTAGCCTTGTCCGACGTGGCACGCGAGAAATCGCCTCCCAACTGACCCTCGAATACAGCTCGTTGTCCCGCATCAGTTCGGCTCCGCGTGCATTACCCATTGTCGAGAAGCTCCCAAGCAGCGAGTGCCAAATGAAATCATGGCGACTCCAGTGTTTCTGGCCCTCCTTCAGCCGCTCCAGATCGCACCGCTTCTTTTCGGCCAGGGACCTGATCACCGATGCAAGACGGTTCTTAACAACGTTCCCGGCGGGTAATGTAGGTGCGCGTGAGGGGCGCTTCATGGTAACCTCCGGATTGCGAGGCCTTAGTGGTCCACATCATACACTGGCTACCTATACTTGGCTACCGACTCTTCACTGCTGCAGGAGTGGCGTCTTGACAGTGGCGTGGTTGATCACACGACCACCGATTCGCGGTATGCGCCGAAGACGCGGCCGAGCGCGTCGCTGATCTCCCCGACAGTGCAGTAGGCTTCGACGGCAGCCAGGATCAGCGGCATCAGGTTGCGCGAGGAGCGGGCGGCGGATTCCAGCTCCGAGAGCGCGCGGGCGGCCGCGGCTGTGTCGCGCGTGGCCCGCACGTTGCCGAGGCGCTCGATCTGCGCCCGCTCCAGCGCCGCATCCACGCGCAACACAGGCACCGGAGTTTTCTGCTCGCTGCGGAAGCGGTTGACGCCCACCACCACCTGCTCGCCGCTCTCGACCGCCTTTTGGTAGTCGTAGGCCGCCTTCTGAATCTCCCTCTGTAAGTAGCCGGTCTCAATGGCGTGCAGGGTCCCGCCCAGCGCCTCGATCCTCTCCAGGTAATCGCGCGCCGCCCGCTCCAGCTCATTGGTGAGGTGTTCGACCAGGTAGGAGCCGCCCAGGGGGTCCACGCTGCCGGCCACGCCGCTCTCGAACGCGATCACCTGTTGCGTGCGCAGGGCCAGCAGGGCGGCTTCGCCGGTGGGCAGGCCGAGCGCCTCGTCGCGGCTGTTGGTATGCAGCGACTGGGCGCCGCCCAGCACCGCGGCCAGCGCCTGCAGGGTGGTGCGCACCAGGTTGATGTCGGGCTGCTGCGCGGTCAGCGTGGAGCCGGCGGTCTGGGCGTGGAAGCGCAGTGCCATGGAGCGCGGGTCGCGCGCCCCGAAGCGCTCCCGCGCCATCCAGGCCCACAGCCGCCGGGCGGCGCGGAACTTGGCCACCTCCTCCAGCAGGTCGTTGTGGGCGTTGAAGAAGAAGGAGAGCCGCGGAGCGAACTGGTCGATCTCCAGGCCCGCGTCCAGGGCCGCCTGGACGTAGGCGGCGGCGTGGGCGAAGGTGAAAGCCAGTTCCTGGGCGGCGGTGGCGCCCGCCTCGCGCATATGATAGCCGCTGATGGAGATGGTGTTCCACAGCGGCAGTTCGTCGCGGCACCAGGCAAACAGGTCTGTCACCAGGCGCATGGCCGGGCGGGGCGGGTAAATGTAGGTGCCGCGCGCCACGTACTCCTTCAGGATGTCGTTCTGGACGGTGCCGGCCAGCTTGCGCGTGTCGGCACCCCGCCGCCGCGCCACCGCCACGTACAGGCAGAGCAGCGTCGAGGCCGTGGCGTTGATGGTCATCGACGTGGACACCTGGTCCAGGCCGATGCCGTCGAACAGCGCCTCCATGTCGGGGAGCGAGTCGATGGCCACGCCCACCCGGCCCACCTCGCCGGCCGCCAGCGGGTGGTCCGAGTCCAGACCCATCTGCGTGGGCAGGTCGAAGGCCACCGATAGCCCCGTCTGCCCCTGCTCGATGAGGTAGCGAAAGCGGCGATTGGATTCCTCGGCCGTTCCGTAGCCGGCGTACTGGCGCATGGTCCAGAGCCGGCTGCGGTACATGTTCGGATAGACGCCGCGCGTGAACGGGAATTGGCCCGGAGCGCCGAGCGAGCGCTCGTAGGCGAAGCCTTCCGCTTCCAGGTCTTGGGGCGTGTAGCAGGGGGCCAGCGGGAGGCCGGATGAGGTGTGGAATTCCTCCCGGCGCTCGGACTCCGATGATGCGCGTGACCGCTTCACAAAGTAGCTATTCCCGCAACCGGCGGTTCAACGCAGAGGCGGAAGCCTGCCCCGGCGTGCCGGGGAGCACGCGGAGAAAACGCAGAGAGAGAGAAGTGCTCTCTGCGTGCCTCGGCGTCCTTTGCGTCTCTCGGTTGAATCCACGCCAGGCATGCGGCTGACATTCTATTATGACGCGGCTATGGCTGTTGGGATGCGGCCTGCTGGCGCACCCGGCGGGCATGAAGAAAGGAGGTGATACCGAAATAGGCGAACATCAGGGTAAAAACGGCCGCCAGTGCCACGCCGCGGGCGCGTCCCGCCTTCCATTCGCGCACCGCGGTGGAAGCCCCGGCGGCGGCTATGGTGATAAACAAACAGCCCATCACCTCGTGCCACAACTGGCGCAGCACGCACCAGAGCCGGGTGAAGAACTTGGCCCCCACGCGCATCACCAGCACGCCGATGGCGCCAAGCGCAATTCGGGGCCACATGCGGGTAGTCTAGCACAGTGCCCACCACGGGGCTGCGTTTCATGCCGCGCCGGCGGTTGCCCATCATCGGATGGCCAGAGCGGCAATGCGCGGCTACATTTGCGTTGCGCCCGAAAGTCAAACTGGTAGACTGAGGACATGGCATTGGTCAAGGTGAAAACCAGGTACCAGGTGACGCTTCCCAGCACAGTTCGGAACCGGGCCGGGGTCGGTGTCGGTGACCTCCTGGAAGCCAAGGTCGAGCGCGGGAGGATTACGTTGACTCCGAAGCCGCCGGTCGAACGCGAGATTGCCGAAGGCTTAGAGGATCTCAAGCGAGGCAGGGTTTATGGGCCGTTCGCCTCGGCCGATGAAATGGTTCGCTCGCTTCACCGGAATGCGAAGAGACTTGCGGCCAGACCTCGCTCCCGCGAATGAACGTTCGTTACGCCAAGCGCCTGTTGAAAAGCTACACGGCTGCCCCGGAGGAAGTGCGCAGAGCGTTCGATAAACAAGTGCAGCTTCTTCTTGCCAACCTGCGGCATCCTTCCTTGCATGCCAAGAAGTACGACGAAGCACGCGATGTGTGGCAAGCGCGCATCAATCGCGACTGGCGCTTTTACTTCAAGATCTCCGATGACACGTATGAAATCGTCGGCATGAAGCCGCATCCGGGATGATGGCCAATCCGGCTTGGTTCAATTCGGCCTTCCCGTGGAAGACGCGAAAACACAAGGGCGGGGTCTGAAGTGAACGGCCGCGACTACTTCGGTCGCGGGCCTTCGACCCGCAGCTTGTTGACCACGCTCTTCACGCCGGAAACCTTGCGGGTCACCTTCTCGGCCTTGGCTCTGGCCCGTTCGGTCTCCACGGTGCCGGCGAGCGTGACCACCCCGTCCTTGGTCTCGACCTCAACCTTGTGGCCCTTGATTTCGGGATCAGAGACCAGGCGCTGGCGAACCCGGTCGGTGATGAGGCCGTCCTCGACCTTCTTTTGGGAAAGGGCCGGGATGGCAGCCACCAGGGGAACGATTAGGGAGAGGAAAGCGCGCCGTTTCATTGTCTTGCCCCCAGATGCAGTGACGAGTGACAAGTGACGAGTGACAAGTGACGGGCAGAACCGGTCTTGGGCAACTCATTACTCATCACTCGTCACTTGTCACTGAGGTTTCACCTACCATACTACGCCAGTCGATGGCCCGCAAGAAGCGGGGATTCTCCCGCCATGCGGGCCGCACCTTGACGAACAGCTCCAGGTACACCTTTTGCCCGAAGCGCTTTTCCAGTTCCTCGCGCGCCTGGGTGCCGATCTTTTTCATCATCTCGCCGCGAACGCCGATCAGGATGGCCTTTTGCCCCGGCCGCTCGGCGAACACGGCGGCATGGATGCGCAGCAGGTTGGGCTTTTCCTCGAAGCGGTCCACCAGCACCATGGTGGCGTAGGGCAGTTCGTGGCGGGTCAGCGCAATGACCCTTTCGCGGATGATTTCGGCGGCCAGGAAACGGGCCGGCTGGTCGGTCAAGTACTCGGGAGGGAAATATTGCGGCCCCTCGGGCAGCGCCGCCAAAATGCGTTCCACCAGCGTCTGGAGGCCGTCGGCGGCAATCGCCGATATGGGGATGATCTCGGCGAAGGGGTGCTGCTGCCGGTATCGATCGATCAGGGGCAGCAGCGACTCCTTGTTCGCCAGCAGGTCGATCTTGTTCGGCAGCAGGAAGGCGGGGATGGCCAGTTTCTGGACCATTGCCAGGGCCTGCTGGTCGCCGGTCCCGGATTCCCGCGACGCATCGACCATCAGCAGGAGCAGGTCGCAGCCCTTCAATGCCTCCCGCACTTCGGCCATCATGCGCTGATTCATGCGCGTGTCGGCCCTGTGGATTCCCGGTGTGTCGAGGAAGATGATCTGGGCGTTGGGCTGGTGTACGACCCCCTGGATGCGGTTCCGCGTGGTCTGCGGCTTGTCGGTGACGATGGCGATCTTGGAGCCCACCAGGGCGTTCAGCAGCGTCGATTTGCCGACATTGGGCCGCCCGAGAATGGCGACAAACCCGGAAACAAAACGATTGTGTTCGCTCATAGCTGGGCCCGAAGCCGCAGATTTCGCGGATTCCACAGAGCAAATCGGTGGAATCGGCGCAATCTGCGGCTAACTCGCGGTTTGGTCGCGATCCGGATCCGGCGGCGCGGCGCGGCTGACGCGCATGCGGTCCACCTTAAGCCCATTGGCCGCCAGGATCTCGAAGCGCAGGCCGTCGTGCTCGAGCACCTCGCCGGCCTGGGGCACGTGGCCGGCCAGGGTATTGACCAGGCCGGCGACCGTGGCGGCGTCGCCCGGCACTTCCAGCCGCGTGCCGAACAGGTCGCCGAGCCGGCCGATGTCCACGTGGCCGGCGACGAGCCAAACGCCTTCGCCGTCGGCCACCACGTCGCGGCGGGTCTCGGTCTCGTCGTGGATCTCGCCGACAATCTCCTCGACCAGGTCTTCCATGGTTGCCAGGCCGGCCACCGACCCGTGCTCGTCGATGACCATGGCCATGTGCACGTTCTGCCGCTGCATCTCGCGCATCAGGTGCGCCACCGGCTTGGTCTCGGGCACGAACAACAGCGGCCGCACCATCTCGCCCGCCCGCATGCGCTTCAGCTCCTGGTCGGGGAGCTGAATGATTTCGCGGGTGTAGACGAACCCCAGGATGTTGTCCAGCTCCTCCGAGTACACCGGAACCCGCGAGTAGTGGGTGGTTTCAATGGCGCGCAGAAGGTCTTCGAGCGTCTGGTCCTTCTCGACCGCCAGAATGTTGGGCCGGGGCGTCATCACCTCGCGGACGATGGTGTCGCCGAACTCGACCACCGACTGGATCAGGCGGCGGTCGTCCTCCTCGATCAGCCCCTGTTCCTCGCCGCGGTCGATGAGTGTCTCGATGTTTTCGCTGGGACTGGCCTCCTCGGGCCGGGGCTCCGGCTCGGCGCCCAGCGTGGCCATCGAGAAGGAGAACGACAGCACCGCGACCACGGGCAGCGCCAGCAGCGCGCTCAGCCGCAGCACCCAGCCGAACCAAGCCAGCCACCGGCCCGACGTTCGCCGGATCAAGATGTGGGGAATCAGGTGGGCGAACAGGATCACGCCGGCCGCCAGCAGCACGATGGCCTGGACGATGGCCTCGGCGGTGATGCGGCCGCCGGCAAAGGCCAGGTAGCCGCCCAGAATGGCCACCGCCACGATCATCATCTGGGTGAGCAAGGCGAAGGTCAGCCCGCCCCGCCCCCGGTCCAGCTTCAGACCCGGCTCCACCTGCTTCTCGAAGGACTCGATGTTGTCCTCCACGCTCAACAGGAAGAATTTGCCCATCTCGGTGTACAGGCGGTCCACGTAGGCATACAGAATCAGCAGGCCGCTGAACACCACGATGAGGATGGCAAGCAGGGTCGTCATACGGAACGGGCGCGCGCGATCAATCCCGGCGGCAGCCCGAAGTGCCGCCGCCAGCGCCGCTCGGCGCGCGACATCCGGGCGGCCTTGCCGGGCGCTTGGTGGCCGTAGCCCAGCAAGTGCAGCAGGCCGTGCAAGGCCAGAATCTCCAGTTCGGCTTCCGCGCTGTGACCCAGGCGCCGTGCCTGCCGCCGGGCGGTTTCCGCGGAGATGAGCAGGTCACCGGCGCGGCCGGCCGCGCCGTCCGCGAATGAAAGCACGTCGGTGGCCGCGTCGATACCGCGGAAGCGGCGGTTATAGCCGCGCATCACGGCGTCGGAGACCACGCACACCGCAAACGGCCGCCCGCCGGCCACCTCTCCGGCCAGGCGCTTGAGGAACTTCCGCAGGCGGGCGGAAGAGAAGCGCACCGCCCGCTGCCGGTTCAGTAGTTCTGGTCCGGTGCCGTTGTCGGAGGAGATCTCTGGCATGGAAGTTATGAATTATGAATTGTGAGTCGGGGCCAGGCCTTCTCGCGGCTCTCGATTCATAACTCATCATTCATAATTTTCGGGGCGCCGTTGCCGTTGGCCGAGCCGTTCTGCGGCGCCGCATTCTGGGCGGCGAAGCTCTCGTAAGCCTTGATGATGCGCTGCACCAGCGAGTGCCGCACCACGTCCTTGTCGTTGAAATACACAAACTCGATGCCCGGTATGCCGGAGACCACGTCGATGGCCTCCAGCAGGCCGCTGCGCTTGCCGGCCGGCAGGTCGATCTGGGTGATGTCGCCGGTGATCACCGCCTTGGAATCGAAGCCCAGGCGCGTCAGGAACATCTTCATCTGCTCGCTGGTGGTGTTTTGCGCTTCGTCCAGGATCACGAAGCTGTTGTTGAGCGTGCGCCCGCGCATGAAGGCGATGGGCGCGATCTCGATGGTGCCCTTCTCCAGGTAGCGATCGACCTTCTCGCCCTCCATCATGTCGTAGAGCGCGTCGTACAGGGGGCGCAGGTAGGGATCGATCTTTTCCTGCAGCGTTCCGGGCAGGAAGCCCAGCCGCTCGCCGGCTTCCACCGCCGGGCGGGCCAGGATAATGCGGTTGACCTTCTTGGTGAGAAGCGCGCTGATGGCCATGGCCACCGCCAGGTAGGTCTTGCCGGTGCCCCCCGGCCCGATGCCGAACACCATGTCGTATGCTTCGATGGCCGTGAGGTAGCGCTGCTGGTTGACGCTTTTGGGTTGAATCGGCTTCTTGCCGAACTGGCGCTGCCGGCCGCTGGCGGCCAGCCCGCGCAGGGTGCTGGTGGGGTCCTCGGTCAGCAGGCGCAGGTAGGCGTGCAGCGCGCCGTCGTTCAATGGGTGGCCCTCGCGTACCAACTGGTTGTACTCGTGCACGATTTGCTCGGCGCGCTCCACGTTGGCGGCGTCGCCTTCGATTTCCAGGGAGTCTTCGCGGAGGGTGGTGTGAATGTCGAGTCCGGCTTCCAGCAGGCGGATATTCTCGTCGCGCGTTCCGAACAGCGATTCGATGCCGCGGCCGATCTTAACGCTGGTTCTCATTTAGTTGGGGCTCACAACCTCCTTGCTAAAACAACAAAAGCCCCGGCGACGGGGCTGCTTCTCCAGGCCGAGTTGTCAGAGCTTCCATTTCTGACGCTAGCATAGCAAAACCGCCAGCCGCCGTCAACGAAGCGCAAGATATTGAAAACAGGGAAGAAACAGGCCTGAACTGACCCGCGGCGCCGCAAGAACGGCCACGCGGGGACGGCCTGCAATCCGTCCTCCCGCTATCGAGGGACGAACCGGGCCGAGGTCGTTCCCTGCGTTTTCCGGCAGATCGAACGACATTACCCTTTCTATTACCCTCTTTTAGGGGTATTACCTTTTTTTCCGCCAGGCTGCACCGGGGCCTCGTCCAAGGCAGGCGGCCTTCGCCGCCCTTTGAAGATCTCTGAGTACTCTCCGCACCATATCCAGGCTGACACTGGGACAGGCACGTTCGAGCTCGCGCAGAGTGAAGTCGCCAGGAAATGCCTCGATGGCCGCCTCGACAAGGGCTCTTTTTGCGCCGCGAGGCGCCTTCACCTGCCCGGCGCGTTCCTCAAATTCCTGGTAGGCAGTCTTGAGCACGAACAGGAGGTAATTGATATATGGCCATGGGTCGTGTCGTCCCTCGTGCCATGCCCGAGAACTCTGTTCGAGGGTTTCGTAGTAGCGTTCTTTGTTCTCTTCGATCACGCGTTCCAGGCTCACGTAACGCCCAACCTCGTAACCCAAGTGGTAGCACTGCAAAAGCAGCAACAGCCGCGAGACGCGCCCGTTGCCGTCCCGGAAGGGGTGAATGCACAGGAAGTCGAGGTTCATGGCGGCTATGACGATCAGCGGATGTACCCGCCGTTGGTCCAGGCACTCGCTGAAGAGGGCGATCAACTCGCGCATGAAGGCCGGCGTCTGCGCCGCCGGAACGGTGCAGAAGCGAATTCTATGGCGGCCGCCTGGCAGCTTCTCAATGATGTCCGAGTCCGTCTGTTTGTATTTCCCTGCATCTCCAATCCCGGCCCGGCTGAGCCTGTGCAATTCCCGGGTCGTGCGTTCCGAAATCGGCAGCTTCGAGCTTTTGTCGTGGATGCGCTTGAGGGCGTCTCGGTAACCCCGGATCTCCTCTTCGTTCCTGTCGCGCAGGCGAGCCCGGCCAAACACAACGGTGGCGATCCGCGCCTGGTCAGCCACGACCCCCTCAATGCGGTTCGACGAGACCGCGCTTTCGATCAAAGCATGCTCGCGCAATACCTTTAGTGTTTGAGGCGATTGGCGGGTGAATAGCTCCTGTTTGCCGCGTGCCTCGCCCAGATCGGCCAGGTACCAGGAGGTTACCGACGGTATCGACTCGATGCCCGCGGCAAATTGTCGGAGAGTCATCATGAGCAACGCCCTTCCCGACGCACGCCCATAGCGCCGTGATCTCTTGAGGATCTCAGTGCGCCCTTCGGACATAACGTGCTCTCGCTATTCCGCACCGGACAATCGCCGCTGGCCGGTTGCCATCAAGAAGCCGAACTGGAAACGTAGCTTCTCAATGAGCCTCGGTTGCTTGATTGTTAAGGCGCACGCACGAGGTCCAGCAACGGCTTGCAGGCCAGCCAAGCCCCGGCGATGTAACCGAGGATTTCCCGGCGGCGAGTCATCGAACAGCGGTCGTAACGGAAGGCGGCCCCGACAAACAGCTGTAGGTTGGGCTTCTTGCTGGACATCGCGCTTCGTACAGCCTCCAGCCATTCTCGCTGGACCCTTACCTCGCCCCGGCTTGATGCGGAGTGGGGGAAGGCCGTCCGGAGATCAAACCGTAGCTCCGCATGCACCGTTGGAGCAGGATCGCCGCGGTGGCGAAATCGGCGCTGAACAATCTCCACCCACGGCGCCGCGCCGTCTGCACCTCTTAGTTCGCTTTCCAGATTCCGGCAGACCTTCTCCATCGCGCCCAGAAAACTATCTCCAATAACCAGCCGTCGCCGGTATCCGTTCGGAACGACCATGCCCGCCTGGACCCTATCGTCTCTGATCGAAAGGCCGAGATGAGGGAATTGGGTGAACCCCAGCCCCCTATGCAGCGGCAAAACGTCCCAGACGCTGCGCGTCTTCTGGCCTTTGATCGCCTTCTGCTTCTTCGGCGGACTCACGCCTAGCTTCTTAAGGTCGGGGCGATCCCGAAGTTCGTCCATCGCCAGTTTGAGCAGGCGCTTCGCCTCGATATATGTATAAGGTCTATCCAGAAAAGGGATTCCAGAGAACATCGTCAGCGCTCCGCTCTGAAGGTAGCCGCTGTCGATAAGTTTCATTTCCAAAACCTCCATGTAGTTTGCCATTCGCTCGGCCCATTTCGACTTGTTGCGCCGGTGGTCCATCCACCCGTAAAGGTCGCACCACTTGACGACGATGACACCGCGGGGGACGTTCGTCGGCGGCGAGGTCACCAGGGCCAGCAGCGAGCAGCGTGTGAACTGGCACCGCTCTGCCACGCTGCGGTGATTCCGCAGTTGTTTCACACCGAGGCGCCCTCGAATCTTGCTTTCCAGCAGCACACACCAATTCTTCCCATCGTGAATCCACGCGTCTGGCAGACTGTCCGATTCGTCTCCAGCGTGCGGCTCCGGCTCGCCGGGGATCGTTTGCTCGATGATGCTCAGCTTCTTCGGAATGGCCGCCGATGCACCCAGAAAGCGGCGAAGGAATCGGCCAAGCAGTTGACGGTCGGAATCGAGACAGCAGACAAGAGCATGGGTCAGCCGATTCTCGGGATGCTCGTACTGGTCGAACAGGTTGCGTACCATTGCGCCGCTAAACCTCCAGAATCAGGATCAAGATCGCCGGTCGCCAGGCGGGAGGCCAGCCCGCCGCTCATTGCCTCCCGCCTCCCGACGGGTATTCGCCCGGTGGGAAAGTCCGGTTTGCGCTTGGCGTTTCCTGTCCGACTTGCGAGATCATTGGGGGTTCTGCGCAAGTGCCCTACCGGAAGCAACGCTCCAGCAGTGCCATGACAACCGTTCGCACTCGGCGCGCAGTCTCGATAGCTCTTTGCGCGTCGCCCGGGCGGAGTTCCGGATAATCGCCCGGGTAGCGCATGGCGGCGCCGAAGGGCGTCAGCCACCGCGCGTCCGCCAACTGAGCTGCGGCTTCCGGTTCCGCCGGGCGCAAAAGCGCCAGCAGTTGCTTGATGTCGTGCGTCTTGGGAAAGTCAATCTGGTGAACGACCAGCAGGGCTTTGATGTACTTCTCGGACGCCTGCTGGGAATGAAACGCGACGATAGCGGGAAACTCGTCAGCTTCGGCTGCGAGGCGTTCGATCAACTGGTAGTCATCGTCTGCCTTGGCCAGCCATGACGCAACCTGCGAGCGAATTGGCTCCTCAGGCGGCTTCATAAATCACCCTCCCGTACTTATTGGCCGGGTAGGCGATGCCGCCAATCACGTTCTTGGTCTGCTCGAATCGATCGGTCGGCATGACGATGACATCAAACGGGTAACCAACGTCCCCGATCGAGTCTCGGATCTTGACGCTCTCCTCGTGCCGGTTGGCCGGCTCCCGCTCCAGCACCAGCAGGTCGATATCACTGTCGCGGGTCATCCCGCCGGCGGCGGCCGAACCGAACAGGATGATGCGGTCCGGCTGCGCGGCGGCCAGCACCCGCCGGACGATCTCCCGGACAAGCCCTTCATCAATGCCCATCCAGCCAAATATAAGCGAAACAGGGACCAATGCAAACCGGTATCATGGCGGCTATGCATACCAGGCGCAAAGCCCTGCTGGCCGTTTTCCTGCTTCTGCCGCTTGCCGGCGCGGCCAGCGAGCCGTCCCAGCCGGAATACCAGGTCACCATCGAGAAGAACGTGATGGTGGCCATGCGCGACGGGGTGAAGCTGGCCACCGACATCTACTTTCCGGCCCGCGATGGCGCGCGTGCGCCGGGCCGCTTCCCGGCCATCCTCAACCGCACGCCGTATGGGAAGAGCCGCGCCGCGACCCTGGCGCAGGCGCTGGCCCGCTACGGTTTCGTGATGGTCTCGCAAGATACGCGCGGCCGCTACGGCTCGGAGGGGCGCTGGCGCATGCTGGTGGACGACCCGGCCGACGGCTACGACGCCGTCGAATGGATCGCCGCCCAGCCCTGGTCGGACGGCAAGATCGGCATGTGGGGCGGCTCCTACGAGGGCATGACGCAGCACGCGGCGGCCGAAATGCGCCCGCCCCATCTCACCGCCATCCTGCCGACCTACGGCGGCGCCAACTGCGGCATCTACGGCATGCGCCACCACGGCGCCTTCGAGCTGCGCTTCTTCAACTGGATCTTGGCCATGGGCGCCAGGGAGAACCCCGCGGCGCTGGCCGATCCGGGCCTGCGCAAGGCGCTGAGCGATGCCGCCGACAACGTGAAGAGCTACCTGCTGCGCCTGCCGCTGCGCCCCGGCACCACGCCGCTGCAACTGGCGCCCGACTACGAGGCCTGGCTGGTGGAGGCGCTCTCGCGCGGCGGCAACGACCAGTGGTGGCGCCGCAAGGGCCTGAACGTCGTTGACCACGTCGCCGACTACGCCGACATCCCCGTCTATCACACCACCGGCTGGTATGATTCCTGGACCGCCCAGGTCGCCGACCTCACCTACGCCGGCCTGGCCAAGACCAAGCGCAACCAGAAGCTGATCGTGGGGCCGTGGACGCACGGTGGCCAGGGACGCACCTATTCCGGCGACGCCGATTTCGGCCCGGAGTCGCTCTTGGACAACGTCGCCTTCCACGTGCGCTGGTACGACCGCTGGCTGAAGGGCGTGGACAACGGCGTGGATCGCGAGCCGCCCGTGCGCCTGTTCATCATGGGCGGCGGAGAGGCGGCGCGGCCCGGCGTGGCCTCGCGCAACAAGGACGGCCGGCTGTTCCATGGCGGCTACTGGCGCGAGGAGAAGGAATGGCCGCCGGCGCGGGCCCGTGCCACCCGCTATTTCCTGCAGCCGGACGGCAGCCTGCGCGCCGCGCCGCCCGCACGCCCCGCTTCCATCTCCTGGCAGTTCGACCCGGCGCGCCCGGTGCCCACCATTGGCGGCGGCATTTCTTCGGCCACGGGCGTGATGGAGGCCGGCGGCTTCGACCAGACCTGCCGGCCCCAGTTCTGGGGCTGCACCGACACCATGCCGCTGGCGGCGCGCAACGACGTCGTGGTTTTCCAGACGCCGGTCCTGGAAGGAGACCTCGAGGTGACCGGACCGATTGTGGCCAAGCTGACGGTTTCCTCGTCCGCTCCCGATACCGACTTCACCGCCAAGCTGATCGATGTTTACCCGCCCAGCGCCGACTACGCCGCCGGCTACGCGCTGAACCTGACCGACGGAATCACGCGCGCCCGCTACCGCAAGTCGCTGGAAAAGGCGGAGCTGATGAAGCCGGGCGAGCTCACGCTGGTGAGCATCGAGCCCTATCCGGTGGCCAATGTCTTCAAGAAGGGACACCGCATCCGTCTGGACATCAGCAGCAGTAATTTCCCGCGCTTCGACGTGAACCCCAACACCGGTGAGCCGCTGAACGACAACCGCCGCGCGGCGGTGGCCACCAATACCGTGCATCTGGGCGGCGCGCAGCCCTCGCACCTGTTGCTGCCGGTCGTCCCCCGGTGAGCACTGACAAACCGGGCAGTGGAAACCCGGCTTGCTTTGCCGGCAGGCCGGAGTTATTCTGCGCGGCAATGGCCGACAAGCTGTACGAAACCCGCAATGTACTCAGGGGCAAGTGGCCAGCCCTGGCACGCCTGGGCGCCTGGAGCTCCGTGTTCATCTTCGCGTTCATGATGCTCCTGACGAACTTCGTTCGCATCCAGGTCTACCCGCATACGCGGTGGTTCATCCAGCCGCACGTGCCCATAGACCCTCGCGGCTGGTGGGTGGCGCTGGGCGCCTCGCTCTCGACGGGCCTCTTTCTTGGTTTGTTCCTGGTCCTGGTCATCGCGCTCAACGTTCGTGCGCAGAGATATCTCGTTTATGGCGACCGTGTGCAAGTGCGTCTGGGCCGGTTTCACTGGGACATCCCGTTCAAGGACATCACGGCGGTCGAACGCATCAGCTTTGTGCCATTCCCGCGTTTCGGCAGCTTTTGGACGGATTTGAAGGAGCAAATCCAAACCGATCTGCTGACGCCGCGGTACAAGCGTGTGGGCGCGGGCCAGGCCCTGAAACCGCGCGCCACGCTGGTGCTGGTGAAAGTCAGCGGCCGCCGATGGTGGCGCGGCTACCTTTTCGATGTGGACAACCCCGACGAGTTCCTCAGGACGCTCGAGCAGGCGCTGGCCCGCTATCGGTCCGCCGAAGCGCAAACGCAAGCGCCGTCCACGTCCAGCGCTACGGCATAATCAATTGTGAATTGCGGCCATGCGGCCAGGCGGTTCACAATTCACACTTCATAACTCATAATTCATAACTGTTCAGCACGTGGAGGAGCCATCCAGATGAAATCATCCAATCCGGAACCGACACGGCGGATGACGCCGACGGCCTATGAGAACCAGAGTTTCATCGGCAGCCCGGACGCCCGCGCGCTGCGAATCCTGTCGGAATACGTGGAGCCGCTGGCGCGGTTTCGCCGGCAGAACATCCAGGACACGGTGGTGTTTTTCGGCTCGGCGCGCGTCCACAGCGCCGACGAGGCCAAGCGCCAATTGCTGGCCTTGCAGAAGCCGGGGGCGGCCAAGCCCGAGCCGCGCCACGGGAAGCAATTGAAGCTGGCGCGGACGGCGCTGGAATGGTCGCGCTACTACGAGGAGGCGCGCGAGCTGGCGCGCCTGCTGACCGCCTGGGCCAAGTCGCTGCCCTTCCCGCGGCACCGCTTCGTAGTCTGTTCCGGGGGCGGCCCGGGCATCATGGAGGCCGCCAACCGCGGCGCTGTGGACGCCGGCGGCAAGACCATCGGGCTCAACATCACCCTGCCCTTCGAGCAGACGGCCAACCCCTACATCACCCCCGGCCTCAGCTTCCAGTTCCATTACTTCTTCATGCGCAAGTTCTGGTTCGCCTACCTGGCCAAGGCGCTGGTGATCTTCCCCGGCGGGTTCGGGACACTGGACGAGCTGTTCGAATTGCTGACCCTGGCCCAGACCGAGAAGCTGGCAAAGAAAATCGCCACCATCATCTACGGCCCGGATTACTGGCGCAATGTGCTCAACCTGCAGAAGCTGGCGGATTGGGGCGCCATCAGCTCGGAAGACCTGGAACTTCTCAAATTCGTCGATTCGCCGCAGGAAGGTTTCCGGGTGTTGAAGGAGCACCTGGAGCGGCACCACCTGCACATGCCCGACGTGGGCGCCGATGAGGACGGGCCGGATGTCCGTCTGTCGGCGCGCGACGGCGACGACCCGCTTGGTCCTCCGCCCGCTGAATGACCGTCGCCGCTACAAATTTGCTATTTGTCCTTGGGAATTAGATAGACTCTCGCCGTGCACCTCATCCAGGAGTGATTGTTCCATGAGCAATTCAACCATGACGCGGCGCGGATTCGTGGGAGCCGGGGCCGCGGCGGCGGCGGCCGGCGCCGTAAGGGTGGGCGCGCAGGCTCCCGCCAGGCGCCCCAACATCCTCCACCTCATGGTGGACCAGATGCAGTGGGGCGCCATTGCCGGCCGCACCGAGTGCCGCACGCCGAACCTCAACCGCCTGGCCGCCGGCGGCCTGCTGTTCAATCGTTCCTACACCCCCTCGGCGGTGTGCTGCCCGGCGCGGGCCATGCTGATCTCCGGCGCCTATCACTGGCACAACGGTGTCTACAACCAGGTCCATTCCTCGCCCTCGGTGAGCCGCTCGATGTTCAAGGACGTGGTCACCTACTCGGCGCGGTTGAAAGAAGCGGGCTACCGGCAGGGCTACGTGGGCAAGTGGCACGCCGACTACCTGCGCACGCCGCTGGAGTTCGGCTTCGACGAAGTGTCGGCGCTGAACAGTTGCCACCCGCGCCTCATCAAGGCCCTGGACAACAACCCCGACCGCATTTCGCGGCGCGAGGGCACGCTCGAGCGGGTGGTGGATCGCTCCATGCGCTGGCCGGGCAGCGAGGAGTTCCCGATGTGGGGCCACATCATCGGGGCCGAGGAACTGACGCCGGCCTACCACGTCGCCGAATCCGGCATCCGCATGATGCGGCGCTTCGCGGCCGGCTCCCAGCCTTGGCACCTGGAGATTCACTGGGTCGAGCCTCACGACGCCTACATGCCCCTGAAGCAGTACCTGGACCGCTACAACCCCGATTCCATTCCCGTGCCGGAAAGCTTCCGGGACACCTTCCGCGGCAAGCCGGGCCTGCATCGGCGGGAGTCGGAGAGCTGGGGGCCGGTCACCGAGAAGGACTACCGCGAAGGCCGCGCCCATTATTACGCGTATTGCGAGGAACTGGACGCGCAGCTCGGGCGGGTGCTGGCGGCGCTGGACGCCGCCGGGCAGGCCGCCAACACCCTGGTGGTCTTCACCTGCGACCACGGCGACATGGTCGGCGCGCACCGCATGTGGATCAAGGGCTGGATCCCGTACGAGGAAACGTACCGCATTCCGCAGATCATCCGCTGGCCGGCGCGCTTCAAGGGCGGCCGCGCCACCGACCACCTGGTTTCCTCGCACGACCTCGGCCACACCTACGTGGACGTGGCCGGCGCCCGCCCGCTGCCCTTCGCCGACGGCCGGAGCCTTCTGCCGCTGTGCGACGATCCGGCCCGCGCCGGCTGGCGCGACCAGCTCATGTGCGCTTATTACGGCGGCGAGTTCCTGTACACCCAGCGCATTGCCATCACCGCGCGCTGCAAGTACGTGTTCAACGGGTTCGACATCGACGAGTTCTATGACCTCGAGAAAGACCCGCAGGAGATGCACAACGGCGTGGACGACGCAGGCTATCGCGCCGAGGTCGATGACCTGCGCGCCCGGCTCTACGAGATGATGAAGCAGTTCGGCGATCCGTACGGGGATCCGTCCGACAACTTGAGCCAGGTGCAGCGCGACGGCAACGCGCCGAACCGCTATGGCGCGCCGCGCTATCTGCCCCGCGGCAAACGCAAAGCTTAGAATGCAAATTCACCACAAAGGCACAAAGAACACAAAGGGG
>Ga0315284_10002900_pt1 | contig 24407 bp, 21 predicted proteins | sample YL17G09_16_MG_FD_203696 | JGI IMG/M metagenome (GOLD analysis project Ga0315284, IMG submission 203696) | Sediment microbial communities from Yellowstone Lake, YNP, Wyoming, USA - YL17G09_16 | ecosystem: Environmental > Aquatic > Freshwater > Lake > Sediment | place: USA: Wyoming | collected...
CACGGGCCGTCCTGCGTTCCGAAAAGGCCAAGCGAAAAAAAGGCTCGCTCGACGACCTCCTGGTCAAGGAGCACAAGCGGCAGAGCGAGTTCGACCGCAAGTTCGACGCCACGTTCGAGCTCCAGAAAGAAAAGCACTCCAAGGCCGACGAGCTGTTCAAGAAAGCGCTCGAGAAGGCCGAGAAGGGCGCGGACGAAGAACCCGGTCCTTAAGATGTCACGTAGCCCCTGGAGCTGACCCCCACCTCTTTTTGGCGGTGATGGTATCCATTCATATCCCCCGGCCCCCGGGAACCAGTCCCGGCGGTTCCCCCGTCGCTAAAGCGACGGGACCCCCTCCGCTACGGGGGCTATGAACGGACACCATCACCGCCCGGGTGGGGGTCAGCTGCCGGGCTGCGTCTCGTCCTCGCGGACGCGGGGGGCCATCGTCCACTTGGTGAAGCCGAAGACGACCAGCATCACGACGGATAGATAATTCATGAAGGCCCAAGGCAGGTAGGAGAAGGTCGAAACCCCCAGGGTCCCGGTGATGTAGACGCCGGCCATGCTCCAGGGGATCAGGGGCACGATGATGCCGCCGCTTTCCTCGATGATGCGCGACAGGTTCTTGGCGGCCAGGCCCTTTTTCTTGAAGATGGGCGCGAGGAGGTCGGCCGGCAGGATCATCGACAGGTAGGAGCTCCCGGTGATCATGGCCGAGAGGACGGCCGCGCCGATCGTCGTCAGGACGAGGCTCCAGACTTCGCGGGTGAACTTCATCACCCGCTCCAGGATGACGGCCAGACACCCCGTCTTCTGCATGATGCCGCCGAACGAGAAGGCCGTGAAGGCGATGAGCTGGGTCTCCATCATGCTCATCATCCCTCCCTTGGCCAGAAGCGTGTCCACGACCCCGACGCCCGTCCGGGCGGGGAGCCCCGAGTTCATGGCCGTGGCCACGACCGTGAGGGGGATCTTCTGGACGAGGACGGCCAGGGCCGCCGCGGTGAGGGACGACAGGATCATGGCCGGGATGGTCGGCTTCTTGGCCACGGCGAAATAGAAGATGACGGCCATGGGCAGAAGAAGGAGGACGCTGAACCGGAAGTTCGACTTGAGCGTGCGGAGGATGAGGTCGAGCGAGTCCGACTGGACGGCGACCGCCCCGTACTTCAGGCCGACGAAGAAATAGATGGCCAGGCCGGCCAGCCAGGCCGGCACGGCCGACCACATCATGTGCCTGATGTGGTCGAAGAGGTTCGACCCGGAGATGACCGTGGCCAGGTTGGGGATGTCGGAGAGAGGCGACATCTTGTCGCCGAAGTAGGCGCCGGCCACCACCGCCCCGGCCGCCGGGCCGATGGGGATGCCGAGGCCCATGGAGATGCCGATGAAGGCCACGCCCACCGTGCCGATTGTCCCCCACGAGGTCCCCGAGGCGATGGCGACGACGGAAGAGACGAGGCAGGCCGTGGCCAGAAAGAACTTGGGCGAGATGAGCTTCAGGCCGTAATAGATAACCATGGGGATGGTGCCGCTGGCCATCCAAGACCCGACGAGGATGCCGACAGAGAGCATGATCAGGATGGCCGGCATGGCCTTGTGGATGCTGTCGACGATGCCCCGCTCCATGTCCTTCCACTTGAAGCCGAGGGCGAGGCCCATGAAGGCGGTGATCGAGGCGGCGGCGACGAGAAGGACCTGGGCCTTGATCTTGTAGATTCCGTAGCCGACGCCGAGGAGCAGGGCCATGGCGACGAGCGGAATGAGGGCGACGCCGAATTTCGGCGGCCGTCCGGACGCCGGAGACTCGGTGATCGGGTTGGGGGATGTCGTTTTGTCCATCGGCCATCTCCAGTGAAGAACGAGAAGAGGGACAGTCCCTCTTTTAATTGCTGAATGTGCCCCGGGCCAGGAGCCGCCCACCGGCCATCATCCTTTTTCCCCGGGCGAAGACGTCGCTCAGGCCGAGATCGCCGTCGAGGACGATGAGGTCGGCGTCCCGGCCCGGCACGATACGCCCCTTTTTCACGAGCTTGTAGAACTCGGCCGCATTGGTCGAAAAAATCCGGGCGGCCGTTTCGGGCGGCAAGAGGCCCTTGCGAAGAATGTCCCCGAATTTGCGGAAGAGGTCCTTTTCCGTGGCGATCGTCAGCCGGACGAGCCGGCCGCTCTCGTCGAAAACGGGGATACTGCCGTTGCTGTCCGAGCTGAGCATCATCCGGCCGAAAGGGAGGCTTTTTTCCCGGAAGCGGGCGATGCAGTCTTCGAGGCTCACCTCCGGGTCGGGCGGGACGGGCTCAGGCCCGACGGTGATATCGACGGAACCGCCGGCGGCGACCCATTCGAAGCCCTCTTCTAATAGCCCCGGGTTGCGGCTGATGTGGGTCGGGACGAGCTGGGTCACGGGGATCTCCGTTTCGCGGATGAGCCGGAAGAGAAGCTCGAGCCGGCGCTTGCCGTCGCCGAGATGAAGGTGCAGGATGCCGGCCTTCCCGCCGAGCATCCCCCCGACGCGGCATTCGGCCGCGAGCCTCGCGACCTCGTCGAACGTCGGCTGCGAGGAACGGTGGTCACTCACGGCGATCTCGCCCGCGCCGACGACCTTGTCGACGACGATGAGATCGGAACGGACGCTCCCGGTCAGGGTCCGGACGGGGATCTCGTAGGACCCCGAATAAATGAACGCCGAGACGCCTTCGAGCTCGAGCGCCCGGGCCTTGGCCAAGAGGGAGGTCATGTGGCGGGTGACGCCGTCGGTCCCCAGACAGCCGATGACGGTCGTGACGCCGCTCGAGATGATATCTTCGACCCTGATCTCGGGGGCGCGCGTCGCCGGGCCGCCTTCCCCTCCGCCCCCCAGGATGTGGACGTGGGGGTCGATGAGCCCGGGAAAGACGCGCTTCCCGGCCGCGTCCACCGTTTCGGCCTTGAGGCCGTCGACCCGGATGCGGCCCGGTTCAGCCACGGCCTCGATCGCGCCTCCGGCGAGCAGGATGTCCTTCCGGCCGAGGGGCTCGGGGGCAAAGACGTCTCCGCCGCGAATCAGAGTGACCATGGGCGCCTCCTTACCCGGACGGGGCCTAAAGTAGCACGCCTGACGGGCGTTCGCAAGCAGCCGCGACGTCCCCGGGGCGCTCTTTGAATTTCCCGGGCGGATTTTGTAGAATAGCCTCACGCCTATGGCTACGTTCGAGGAAGAATTCAAGCGCATCGAGAAGACCGTCGACCGCGTGACGCGGGCGTTTATTTTTCCCAAGAAAATCGACCTTCGCGGCGGCGAGAACTTCGTCCAAGAGGGCCCGAACATCATCGTCGGGAACCACATCGGGAGCTACAAGGACGTGGCCATCCTGCTCCGGACCGTGCCGCGGATGATCTACTTCACCGCCAACAAGATGATCTTCGATAAAAGGGAGGCGAGCGAGCTCGTCCTCCGTCACCTCCACCGGCACATGGGCAAGTTCGGCGGGTTCGTTCATCTCATCCTCAACCCGCTTTACACCTACATCGTGCACTTTGTGTCCGGGAATGCGGCCAGGATCGGTTCCATTCCCGTCGACATCTACGGCAGCAAGCGCGAGTCGATCCTCAAGTGCCAGGACTATCTGAGGAAGGGGAGGGCCGTCATCGCTCTGCAGGGCCGGGGCCGCGTCCACCCCAAGGACCCGAACCCCTACGTCAAGAGCTTCCGGCGGGGCGTCTCCATCATGGCCTACAACCTTTTTAAGCAGGATGGCTTTGTCGTCCCCGTCACGCCCATGTCGATTTTCGGGACCCACATCATGTGGGGAGTACCGGCGACGATCAAGGTCAACGTCGGCCGGCCCCTTTTCATACGGGATTATTGGACCGGGGACGAGACTTCGACCGTCGAGAAGTTCCGGACGGCCCTGGAACAGACCGTCTCCGACCTCTTTCGCGAGAGCCTGAGCTGGTGACCGCTTCTTGTTTGACCCCTTCCGTTTTTTTGCTATAATCCCCGCGCCTTGAACTCGACCGGGCATTCGCGAAATCCCTCCTCCAGGACGGTGAGCTATGTTTAAAGGACATCCCAAGGGCCTGTTTGTCGCCTTCTTCGCCAACATGGGCGAGCGCTTCGGCTTCTACACGATGATCAGCATCTTCGTCCTGTTCATGCAGGCGAAGTACGGCATGTCCGCGGCCGCCGCGGGCTCCATGTACGCCACCTTCCTGGTCGGCGTCTACATCTTCCCCCTGCTCGGCGGCTTCCTGGCCGACCGCTACCTCGGCTACGGCCGGACGATCAGCCTGGGCATCATCGTCATGTTCATCGGCTATGTCATGCTGGTTCTGCCGACGGCGATGAACACCGGGTTCCCGCTCATCGTCGCCGCCCTGGCCGTCGTCGCGCTGGGCACGGGCCTATTCAAGGGCAACCTGCAGGCCCTCGTCGGAAACCTCTACGACGACCCCAAGTACGCGGGCATGCGCGACCGGGCCTTCAACATCTTCTACATGGGCATCAACATCGGGGCCATGTTCGCCCCCTCGGCCTCCATGGCGGTGTGCAACTGGGTCATGGGCAAGTCCCACTTCGTCTACGACGCCCGCATCCCGGCCCTGGCCAACGATCTCCTCAAAGGCAAGCTGGCCGACATCGCCTCCTATCTGACGATCGCCCAGGGCCAGGACGCCGCCGTGACCGCCGACACCCTGCTCGGCTTCTCGGAAACATACATCAACGCTCTGAGCAAGTCCTACCATTACGCGTTCGGGGTGGCCTGCCTCAGCCTGATCGTGTCCATGACCATTTTCTGGGCCTTCCGCAAGCACTACAAGACGGCCGCCCTGTCCGTGCGCCAAAAGGCCAAGTCCGAGGCCCTCAAGTCCCAGGTCGTCGAGTTGACCCGGGAACAGACGCGCGAGCGGCTCGTCGCCCTCGGCCTCGTCTTCTTCGTCGTCATCTTCTTCTGGATGGCCTTCCACCAGAGCGCCGTGACCCTGACCTACTTCGCCAGGGACTACACCGTCCCGAGCGTGGGCAAGGCGACCAACCTCTGGTTCGACCTGACCGGCCTCCTGCCCATCTTCCTGTCCGCCCTGGGGCTCGTCTTCCTCGTGAGGAAAGCCTCGGGAAGACTGGCCCGCATCTTGGGGGGGGGCGCTTTCGCCGGATTCGGCGTCCTGGCCTACCTCCGCTACAGCGGGTACGACGCGGTCAACCCGTTCCAGCCCCAGATGTTCCAGCACTTCAATCCGTTCTTCATCGTCGTCCTGACACCCATCGTCATCGGCATCTTCGGCTGGCTCAACCGGAAGGGCAAGGAGCCGACGGCGCCGCGCAAGATCGGCGTCGGCATGCTCATTACGGCCGTGGCCTACGCCATCCTGATCGTGGCCTCGATCGGCCTGTTGAGCCCGAAGGCCCTCGGCGGCCTCGTCGCCCCGGCCGGGTCCCAGGTCTCTGTCTACTGGCTCATCTCGACCTATTTCATGCTGACGATTGCCGAGCTCCTCCTCAGCCCGATCGGGATCTCGTTCGTCTCGCGCGTCGCCCCGCCTAAGTACAAGGGCCTGATGCAGGGCGGCTGGTTCGCGGCGACGGCCGTCGGCAACTCCCTTGTCGGTGTCACCGCCTGGTTCTGGGAGCGCGTGCCGCTCTGGGCGGTGTGGGCTATCCTCGCCGGCGCCTGCATCCTGTCCGCCGCCTTCATCTTCTCCATCATGAAGCGGCTGGAGAAGGTCGCCCGGGCCTAGGGGAGAGATTACCGGGCGGCAATTTTCTTTACATCGGAGTCGGGAAGTTGCCCTCGGACCGACACTCTCCGGGCCCCGGCAACGGTTCGGACCTTCGAGGCGAACGTTTCCGGACGGATATGCCCGGCCCCAAATGTCATTTAACTAATTGAAGATAAATACGATATGCGGAATCTGTGCGCGATTCATCTTTTCTCCAAAGGAATCCTGCCGGAATGGTCTCCTGGCCCGGATTTTGCAGCCCAAGAGGCCAAAGTCGAGCTGATCCGGAGGAGGTCGAGATGACGAAAAAAGCTGCGCTTACGTTGGTCCTCGTGGCCGTGCTGATGATCCTGCCCTGCGCCGGGTTGTCCGCCCAGGCGCCTCAGTCCGTCCGAGTCCCGGAAGGGAACGGCAAGCCCATCCTGACCGACGGCATATTTTCTCCCGGGGAATGGGACGACGCCTTGAAGATCCCCATCCGTCCGAATATCGAGCTCCTGGTGAAAAAGAGCCCCGGCTTCGTTTTCATCGGCCTCCGCTACATCCCTTTCACCCTCTCCGTCGTCGACCTGTTCATCTCGCCCGACGGAAAGTTGATCCGTCATCTCCACGTCTCCGCCCAGCTCGGCGAGCGACTCCTCAACGATACCCCCGGCACGGACGACGACCCGGAATTCGTCTGGGGAGATACGTCCGGGTGGTACGCCAACGAGGTCCGCTGGAGCGAGAGGAAGGTCCAGGCCATGATCAAGGAAGGAAAGGACAGCGGCCGGGCCCAGGAAGCGTCCCTTTACAAGTATGACGGCTTCGAGCTCCAGATCCGGCAGTCCAAGTTCGGCTCGGACGAGTGGCTGGTCCGGGTCGAAACGCCCTTGGCGCCGGACTGGAAAAAGCCTGTCGTTTTTCCCGAAGGCACGGACACGGCCTCGACCAAGGGCTGGCTCAAGCTCGTTTTCAAATGACGGAGAAAGGAGCGCCTCCCATGCCCCGGCTTCGATACCATCACCTCGGCGTCCCCACGGACCGGCCCTTGCCCAAGGATGACTATATCGCGGAGCACAAGATGTGCGCCTCGGGCTACGAGCAAAGCCCTTATGGCATCGAGTGGATGAAATTCGACCCGGACTGCCCCCTGCCGGAACTCGTCAAAACGGTCCCGCACGTCGCCTTCGTCGTCGACGATCTCCAGGCGGCCATCGCGGGCAAAGAGATCCTCATCGCGCCCAACAGCCCGGCCGACGGAATCACGGTCGCGTTCATCGTCGACAACGGGGCGCCTATCGAATTCCTGCAGTTCGACCGCCCCGAGGCTGAGATCTGGCCGCGCGAGGCGAAATTCAAATGACCACTGTCCGATGGTCGAGTCCAAGCCGGCCGGATTGTCACCGACCTACTGCCTTTGCTCAGTCGGCTACGTTAAGGAGATGCATGAGCTCCGCTTCGGCCGGAGAGTCGAGGTCGAACTCTTGGATTCGGCTCTCATGGGCGGCAAGCGCTGCAAGTTCAAAATCACGGTCCTTTGATCAATAGGAGGGGATAGGATGAAGAACAAAGTCTTTCGGAAGTTCGTCGGAACAGCTGCGGCCGTCTTCTTCAGCCTGGGGGCCGGCCTGGGTCGGGAGCAGGGACCGGCGGCCCAAGCGGCGCCTCAGCCGGCGGGGGATGCTGCCGCCGCGATCTACGGACTGGTCAGCTCCGTGGGCGGCAAGCTCCCCGACTGGGACAAGGTCCGGGTCTGCTTCCTGAAGGAGGCCGTCATCGTCCTGCGGACGAGCCGGACCACCCTGACGGCCTTCACCCTGGACGGGTTCATCCAGGACTTCGTCGATTTTTACGAGAAGCCCTTCAAGCGGGGAGAGGCGACGGTCGTTCCGAAAGAGAGCGGCTTCACCGAAAAGGTCGTCCGCATGAAGGCGTGGGAGTACGGGGACATGGCCCACGTCCTCGTCCTGTATGAGGCCCAGATCACCGGGTTCGCCATGCCGCCTCAACAGGGGATCGACAGCTGGATCCTCGTCCGGCGCGACGGCCGTTGGCTCATCGCAGGGGCCACGAACGAGCTCGTGACGCCGGCGCGGCCCGTTCCCCCCGAACTCCGCGAAAGCAAGTAAGGGGGCGCCCGTTCGGCCCGCGGACGTCAGAGGATGGCTTTTTTCTTTTCCAGATAATAGAGGTAATTCTCGTAGGTGACGTCCGGCGGGACGCGGTGGTCGACGCACGGCAGGTAGCCGCCGCGCTCAACGAGGGGATGGATCTTCTCGAGCTCCCGGTCGATGGCGTCCCGGCCGGAGATCAGGGCCATTTTATCGACGCCCCCGAGCAACAACACGTGATCCCCGTATTCTTCCCGCAGCCGCCAGGGGTTCGTGTGGAGCGCTTCGATGGGGAACATGCAGTTGATGCCGCCCCGGAGCCAGCCCGGGACGAGCTCGTAGATCCGGCCGTCGCAATCGAGGACGTTGACGCCGATGCCGCGCGTCTTGAGCGCTTCCGTGATCCGTTTGTAGCGGGGCACCATGAGTTCCTCGAAGAGCTTGGGCGACATGAGCGGGCCGTGGTTGTAACACATATCCTCCCACCACCAGGCGACATCGACCCGGTCCGCCGGAATGTGCTTCTCGATGAACTCGAGATCCATCAAGGTGATGTGCTCCATCATCTCCTCGACCCAGGCGCGGTCGGTCATGAGGGCGATGGACAGGTTTTCGAGGCCCATCCAGTCGCGGAGCCAGCCGTAAAGCGAGCCGCAGTGGAAGAGGATGGGCCTGCCGGCGGCGTGGGCCGCGACGATGGCCCCGGCGACGTCGCCGACCCGGCCGGGCTGCCCGGGGTCGAGGCGCTCGTCCCGGAGGCTCCCCCAGTCGGCCCGGGTCTCGACGGCGAACTTGAGGAACTTGGGCATCGACGAGTCGTAGTCGAGCATCTCGGTCAGTGCGCCCTCCTTCGTCTGGACGAGGCGCCGCTCGCCCCGGCGCTCGAGCGTCTTTTCCTCGAACGCCGGATAAAGCCCGTTGTGGATGGGAACTTCGGGGATGATGGAGATCCCTTCGAGTCCCAGGCGCCGCTCGACGTCCTCGTTCGTCCGGCAGTCGACGGGCAGACCCTGCTCGTGCCAGACGGCGATCGTCTTGTCCCAGTAGCCGAACTCCATGTCGGGGACGCGGTCCGGCTTCTCCCAGCGGAAGATCCTGTTGAATCGTTCCCGGGTGGTCATGGGCGCGGTTATCTTATCACGGATCTTCATCGGGAATGAATGCCGCTTTTGTTTTTCCTTTTAAAAGACGATTCGGGCTGGCCGGGATTCTCGTGGCCCGCATTGAAATGCGCCCCCGCCTGTAATAGAATAAAGGGCACAAGGACTGAGGTGCCCGGGATGAAACACCGATTGAACGACAGAGCCATCTTCGTTCTTTCTGCCATCGCCCTCGCGACGTTCTCGGGGTGCGCTCGGAAAAGCTCGGCCCCTGACGTCGTCATCGCCAAGGATGCCTCCTGGCACGAGCGCGCAGCGGCCGCCGAGATCCGCCGCTATCTCTACATAAGGACCGGTGGGCTCCCGGCCATTAGGGAAGTGGTGTCGTTCTCCCGCATCCCCTCGGGGGCCGTGGCCGTAATGGAAAAAGGCGGGACATTCGCCCGGGGCCTGGACGACGCCGCGTCGGGATCGAAGATCGCCGCCCTCGGGCCCGAAGACTACTGGCTGAAAACGGTCCCACGCCGGTCCGGTCAACTTGTCCTCGTCGCCGGCGGCAGCGGTCCGGCCGTTCTCTACGGCGCCTACCAACTGGCCGAGAAGCTGGGCGTCCGTTTCTTCCTCGAGGGCGACGTCGTCCCCGACGGGATCATCGAAAAAGTGAACCTCGACCTCGACGAGATGGGCCGCCCGCTCTTCGCCGTCCGCGGCATTCAGCCCTTCCACGATTTCCCCGAGGGCCCTGATTGGTGGACCATCGAAAACTACAAGGCCATCCTTGGCCAGCTCCCGAAACTGCGAATGAACTTCTTCGGCCTCCACACCTACCCCGAGAATCCCAGCAAGGAAAGAGGCGCCACCCCGAACGCCGAGCCCACGGTCTGGATCGGCCGGCCGGGCGATTTCGGCGAGGACGGGACCGTCCGCGCGAGCTACCCCTCGAGCTACCAGAATACGGCCCGCGGCAACTGGGGCTACGAGGCCAAGAAGACGGGCGATTTCTACTTCGGCGCGGGCCTTCTTTTCGAACGCGACGATTTCGGCAACGACGTGATGGACGGCTTGAGCCCTGACCCGGTCACACCCGAAGCCTCGAACCAAGTCTTCGACCGGGCCGCGGCCGTTTTCCGGAACGCCTTCACCCTGGCCCGGCGCCTCGGCGTCAAGATCTGCGTCGGGGCGGAGACGGCGCTGACCATTCCCGACCTCGTCAGGAAGCGCCTGGCGGATTCCGGCCGCGACCCCCGGGACCCGGCCGTCGTCAAGGACCTCTACAAGGGGATGTTCAAGCGGATCGCCGCGGCCTATCCCGTCGATTATTACTGGTTTTGGACGAATGAAGGCTGGACCTGGTCCGACGCCTCTCCCGAGGCCATCGACTCCGTGACCACGGACCTAGCCATGGGCATCGAGGCCTGGATGGAGGTCGCGCCGCCCTTCAGCCTGGCGATGTGCGGTTGGGTCCTCGGCCCGCCGTCGAACCGGACGCTCTTCGACCAGGCCCTGCCGAAAGACGTGGCCATGAGCTGCATCAACCGCGAGGTCGGCAAGGCGCCCGTGGACCCAGGATTCTCGAGGATATCGGGCCGGTCGTTATGGGCCATCCCCTGGATGGAGGACGACCCCGCGCTCACCTCGCCCCAGCTCTGGGCCGGCCGGATGCGCCGCGACGCGGCCGACGCCCTGCGCTACGGCTGCGACGGACTGCTCGGCATCCACTGGCGGACGCGGGTCCTCTCGGCGAACGTCCTGGCCCTGGCCCGGGCCGCCTGGGACCAGAGCTGGAACACTCTGCCCGGGCGCGTCGCCGACGACATCGGACCGATCACCGGTCAGTTCGTGGCTTTTAAGGACCAAGAGATCGCCGGCGCCGGCCTGGACAGCAAGGCCGTTTACCGGGACGTCCGCGACCGCGTCTTCGGCTATCATCTGCCCGTCCCGAACGGCATCTACTCCGTGACGCTTCAATTCGTCGAGGGCGAGATCAAGGAAAAGGGCCGCCGCGTTTTCGACGTCCTGATCCAGGGGCGCAAGGCCGCGGAGAAGGTGGACATCTTCGCCGCCGCCGGCCTGTTCAAGGCCTACGACCTGAGGTTCGAGAATATCGTGGTCGCCGACGGCCGGCTGGCCATCGATTTCGCCGATCGCATCCATTACCCCTCCGTCGCCGCCATCGTCATCAAGGGGAAGGGCTTCGTCAAGAAGATCAATTGCGGCGGCCCGGCCGTCCTCGACTACGAAGCGGACGGCCCGGAGACCGAGAGGTACCTGCCCTCGCTCGATTTTTACCTGGACTGGTGCCGGGCCCAGTTCGGCGCCTCCGCCGCGACGGAAGCCGCCGCCGTCTTCGCTCGCATCGACGGCCGGCACCCCGTCCCCGTCACCTGGATCGGCGGACCCGGAAACATCCAGCCCGACCCTCGGCCGTGGGACGAGGTCAAGAAGGCCTACGGTTTCGTCGACGACCTGGCCGTGCTCGGACCGCGCGTCGAGGGGAAAGGGAATGAAGAGCGTTATGATTACTGGCTTCGGAACTTCCGCTACATGCGCGAGGTCGCCCGCTTCAACTGCCTCTGGGCCGTCTACAACAAGGCCGTAGAGAAGGCCAAGGTGGCAGCGGAGGAGCCGGCGAGACAGGCGATCCTAAGAGACGAAGCGCTGCCGGTCCGGGCCGAAATGGCCGCGGCCCTGCGCGAAATTTTCGCCGCTCTTCTCGCCACCGTAAGCAACACGGGCGAGCTCGGGACGATCGCCAACTGGGAACAGCACCTCCTCCCCGGCGCCTGGGAGCGGCCGGAGGTCGAGCTCATGAAGATGCTGGGCGGGGAATTGCCGCCGGGAGTCCGACTGCCCCGGGAGTACGACGGACCGCCCCGGGTCATCGTCCCGGCCGTGCGGACGAGCCTCGAAGCCGGCGAAGCGCTCGCGCTCAAGGTCCTCGTCCTGGCCAAGGGCCGGCCGGAGTCTGTCGCCTTCTATTGGCGGGAGATGGGCCGGGGCGCGTTCCAAGCCGTCCCCTTGGTTAACGTTGCCCGCGGCGTTTATCTCCTGACGTTTCCTGCTCCCGCCGCCGATATCGAATACTATCTCGAAGCGAAGGCCGACGGGCAAGTCGTCTGCTTCCCGGCCACGGCTCCGACCCTGAACCAGACGGTTATCGTTTTTCCGGTGGCGAAATGAACGAACCTCAGGCGGTCGCGATAACTGCAGAGACCGTCCTCCTGCCGAAGCGCCTTCGGGCCTCCGAAGTCGTCACCGCTCTCAAAGACATCGGTCGCCGGGTCGAATCCGGTCCCGTGACCGTCGACTTCCGGGATGTCGAGGAGTTCGACAGCTCCACCCTAGCCTTGCTGAACTACGTCCGGAACCGTCTGTCGAACGTGACCACGGTCAATATCGGCGGTGCCCTGGCCCGGGCCGCGGAGAGCTTCGTCAGCCGTCCCCCGGCCGCGGAGCCCGAGCTTCCGCCCTCCGGGAAGGCGGCCGTCAGGGCGCTCGTCGCGATCGCCGATCGCTTCATCTTCCAGATGAGGAGCTTGGGTCGGTTCCTGGCCATGCTCGGCGACGAGGTCTATCACGTCGGCGTCTATCTCAAGGAGCGCAAGGGCGTCTACCCGGGCGAGACCTGGAACCAGATGTTCTTCATGGGCTACCGCTCTTTTCCCATCGTCTGCCTGCTCATCTTCCTCGTCGGGGTCACGATCTCGATCACTTCGGCCGAGCAGTTGCGGCTCTTCGGCGCCGACATCTACCTGGCAGACCTCGTCGGCATCGCCATGTTGAAGGAGCTTGTTCCCCTGATGACCGGCGTCATCCTGGCCGGCAAGGTCGGTGCCGCGGTAACCGCTGAGCTGGCCAGCATGACCGTCCTCGAGGAGGTCGACGCCTTGCGGACCATGGGCGTTGTCCCCGAGAAGTTCCTCATGGTCCCCCGCCTCCTGGCCATCACCCTGGTCGTCCCGCTCCTTGTGGCCATGGCCGATGTCCTCGGCATCTTCGGCGGCATCGTCGTCGCCCGGATCACCTTTGGGACACCCCCATCGGCCTTCATCGCCGAGATGGTCACCGCCGTCGACTGGACCGACTTCGGCTGGGGGCTCATCAAGACGGTCGTCTTCGGCTGGGCGGTCGTCGTCGGGGCGGGCTTCAAGGGACTGACCGTCGGCCGGAGCGCCGAGGAGGTCGGCCGGGCCACAACGGAATCCGTGGTCCTGTCGATCACCCTCATCATCCTCATCGACTGCCTCTTTTCGTTCATCTTGTATTGACCATGGATATCATCAGCGCGCACGACCTAGCTATCGGGTACGGCAGGACCGAGATCCTCCGCAGCCTGGACTTCGCCGTGCCCGAGGGGCAGATCACGGCGGTCGTGGGCGTCAGCGGCTCGGGGAAATCCACCCTGCTCAAGACGCTCGCCGGCCTCCTGCCCCCGCTTTCCGGAAGCTTCGATTTTGCCGGGTGCCCCGTGAACTACCGCTCCGAGGCCTCCCTGCGCCTGCTCTACGAGAAGATCGGCGTCCTCTATCAGGGCGGGGCGCTCCTCAACGGCCTGAGCCTCTTCGAGAACGTCGCCCTGCCCATCCGCATGCAGCACCCCAAGATGCCCGAAGACATGGTCCGGGACATGGTCTTCGCCAGCCTGGCCCAGGTCGAGCTCGCCGGGAGCTCCGACAAATATCCGGCCCAGCTCTCCGGCGGCATGACGAAGCGCGGGGCCCTGGCCCGGGCCCTCGTCCTCGACCCGGATGTCGTCTTCTGCGACGAGCCCTCGTCGGGGCTCGACCCGATCACATCGGCCCTCCTCGACGATCTCCTGATCCGGCTGAAGGAGACGTTCAGGATGACCCTCGTCGTCGTCACCCACGAGCTCCGTTCGATCGAGCGGGTGGCCGACAAGGTCCTCCTCATCAACGACGGGGGCCTCCGCTTTGCGGGGGACTATGCCGACCTGGCCGCGGCGGACGACGCATTCATCCGGACATTCTTTCTCAGGAAGGACAGCCATGATGACACGTGAACAAAAGACCCGGTTGGGCATTTTTTTAACCCTGGCCACGGTCATCTTCATCGCCGTCGCCGGTTTCTTTGTTGTCCCCAAGCTCCGCGATCCCGGGGAGATCTACACGATCAATTTCCGGGGCACGTCGGTCCAGGGCCTCATCCTTGGCTCCCTCGTCAAGTACCAGGGCGTCGAGATCGGCCGGGTCACCAGGATCCGGGTTAATCCCACGGACCTCGATTCCATCCTCGTCGACATCAAGATCCGTGAAGGATTGGTCATGAAGACGGACATGAGCGCCGTCCTAACCTATATCGGCCTGACCGGGCAGAAGTTCGTCGAGATCAGCGGCGGCACCCTGGCCTCGGAGAACCTGAGGGCCCACAGCGAGATCCCCATGGGCCGGGGACTTGGGGAAAAAGCTGTTGACATCGTCGCCAACATCGACACGACGGCCAAGCGGATCACCGAGCTCCTCGCCCCCGAAAACATCGAAAGGTTCTCGGCCTTCCTCAAGAACGTGGAAAAAAGCTCGGCCACCCTCTCTGGGGTCCTCGAATCCCGCCGGACGTCCCTCGAGAACACCCTGGCCAATTTTGAAAAGGCGTCCCTCGAATTCGCCCGGGCGACGGAGAAGTTCGTGCCCATGACCGAGGATATGAGCCGCCTTATCAAGACGATCGAGGCGAATTCCCAGGAGACCCTCGGCAACATCTCCCGCCGCTTCTCGAGCGAGGAGATGGGCCAGGCCATCCAGGACGTCCGGGCCTTCCTCGACACGGCCTCGGTCAGCCTGAAAAAGGTCGAGAGCGTCCTCCTCGAACAGCAGTCGGAGTTGACGCGGACGTTCTCGAGCCTCGGCGTCGCCGTCGAAAACCTGGCCCGTTTTTCCCGAGAGATCGCCGACGAGCCGTCGGCCCTCCTCCGGACACGAAAGGACAAGAAAAAATGAGGAAAGTCGCGCGTTGTGGTCTTCTCGTCCTCCTTTTCGCCGCCTGTTTTTCCGTCCCGACCAAGCGGTACTTCGAAATCGTCGCCAAGGGCAAGGATGCCCAGCTCCATCCCAAGGTCGAAAAGGCCCTCTACATCGAGCCGGTCCGCGTCGATCCCCTCTACGACGACTTCCGGGTCATCTACCGCGTCTCGCTCTACGAGCTCAAGTACTACTCCTACGTTTTCTGGGCGAAGAAGCCGGACGCCCTCTTCCGCGAGGCGATGGGCGATTACCTCATCGAGAAGGAGGGTTTCACCCGGGTGACGCTCGATGTCCTCCAAGGTGACCCGGAGATCGTCCTGCGCTCGAACGTCCGCCTCGTCGAGGAGATCGACAACCCCAAGGTCTGGTTTGCCCGGCTGGCCATGGACCTCGAGTTCCTGGAGTTCAAGTCCGGGAAGAGCCTCCTCAGGCACTCGTTCGACAGAAGACTGCCGCTCCAGGTCCGCAAGGTCCGGCAGTTTCCGGCCATCCTCTCAAGGATCTTGGTAGAGGAACTGGACATCGCCGTCCGCAAGCTGGCCGAAGCGATGCCGGCCAAGGAGCCCGCCCATGCCGACGATCATCATTGAGGGGCCGCCCCTGGCCGACATCGATAAGAAAAGAAAGCTGGTGGCCGAGACGTCCGCCTCGGCCTCGGCGGCTTATGGCCTTCCCGTGGAGGCGATGGTCGTCCTCATCAAGGAAAGCCAGCCGGAGAACGTCGGCGTCGGGGGCCGGCTGCTCGTCGACCGGAAAAAATAACCGGCTGTCGGGACCTTAAACAGCCTTCAGCCAGCTGCGCTCGATCTCCTCGAGCGATTTCCCCTTCGTTTCGGGCAGGAAGAATCCTATGAACACGAGGTCCAAGGCGCACAGCGCCGCGTAAAGCCAGAACGCCGTCGAAGGGTGGAACTTGTCCGAGATGATCGGGAACGTCAGGGTGACGGCGAAATCGGCCAGCCAGAGGACGAGGGTGGCCAGGCCCATGGCGCTGCCCCGGACCTTGATGGGGAAGATCTCGGCCATGACGACCCAGACGAGCGGTCCCATGGCCGAGGCGAAGAAGGCGATGTAGAGGAGGATGATGAGGAGCAGGGCCGAAGCCGGCAGGACCGGGAACCTGAACGCGGCCCCGAGCAGGACGAGGGAGACGCCCATGCCGCCGGTGGCGATGAGCAGGAGCGGCCGGCGGCCGACCCGGTCGGCCAGGACGATGGCTACGACCGTGAAGAGCATGTTGACCAGGCCGACGATCGTCGACTGGCCGATGGCCGACATCCGGGCGAAGCCGGCGCCCTCGAAGATGCGCGGGGCGTAGTAGAGGATGGCGTTGATGCCCGTGACTTGCTGGAAGACCGCCAGGACGATAGCGATGAGGAGGGGCCGCCGGAAGGCCGGCCGGAAGAGCTCGCGGATGGAACCTTCCCCGAGAGTCAGCGTGTCCTTGATGTCCCGGATCTCCTTGGCCGCTGCTTCGGCGGTGTCGACCCGGGCCAGGACGGCGCCCGCTTCGTCCTCGCGGCCGTTCTTGACCAGCCAGCGCGGGCTTTCCGGGACGCGCAAGAGCAGCAGGAAGAAGAGGACCGAGGGGATGGCGCCCATGGCGTACATCCAGCGCCAGTTCGTCGGGCCGGACCCGGCGAAAACCCAGTTGACGAAGTAGGCCAGGAGGATGCCGGTGACGATGGCCATCTGGTTGACCGAGACGAGCGCGCCCCGGATGCGGGCCGGCGCGATCTCGGCGATGTAGAGCGGCGAGAGGACGGCCGCCGAGCCGATGCCCAGGCCGCCGATGAACCGAAAGATGACAAATTCGGTGATCGTCCGGGGGACGGCGCAGCCGACGGCCGAAACGAAGAACAGGACGGCTGAGATGAGCATGAAGCGCCGCCGGCCGATCCGGTCGCTGATGGGGCCGGCCAGGCCGGCGCCGAACATGCAGCCGATGAGGACGACGCTCACGGCCCAGCCCTCCTGGAGCGAGTTGAGCGAGAACTGCTCCTTCATGTAGCGCGTGGCGCCGGCGACGATGGCCGTATCGAAGCCGAAGATGAGGCCGCCGATCGCGGCGACCAGGGTGACGGCGATGACGTAGAATCCGGTTCTTTTGCTATTTCTGGCCATTGTATTCACCGATCGCCGCGAACATCGCGACGATGTTCGCGACCGGGACGTTGGCCTGGATGTTGTGGACGGAGTTGAAGACGAAGCCGCCGCCCCGGCCGAAGACTTCGCACCGTTTGAGGACTTCGGCCCGGACCTCCTCCGGGGCGCCGAAGGCGAGCGTCTTCTGGGTATCGACGCCGCCGCCCCAAAAAACGATGTCACGCCCGTATTTTTCCTTGAGGTTCCGGGCGTCCATGCCGGCGGCCGAGACCTGGACGGGATTGAGGATGTCGAAGCCGCTCTCGATGAAGGCCGGGATGAGCGTCTCGACGGCGCCGCAAGAATGCTTGAAGGTCTTCCAGGCCGTGTGCCGGTGGACCCAGTCGTTGATCCGCTTGTAGTAGGGCATGTAGAGCTCGCGGAAGGCGGCGACGGAACAGAAGGTCGACTGCTGGGTGCCGAAGTCCGTGCCGCAGAGGAAAGCGGCCTGGACCCTGTCGCCGACCCGGGCGTGGATCTTTTCGAGGTTCCGGAGGGCGATCTCCGTCTGGCGTTCGAAGATCCTGTGGATGAGGGGCCGCCGGGTCAGCGTCGAGACGTACCACTCCTCGACGTCGCGGATGCCCTTCGGATGCGTGAGGAACGGGGCGGGGATGAGGGCGATATCGCCCAGGGCGGTGCCGCCAAAGCTGGCGATCGTCCCCCGTCCTGTCGCGACGGCCCGGCGGCTCTCGGCGTCGAAGTGGTCGAGCGCGGCATCGGAAACAGCGCCGAATTCCTCGAGGTTGTCCTCGGGGTCGAGCTGGGCCTCGTCGATGGGTCCCTGCCGGACGATGGTGTCGAAGAAAAAGCCGTCCTTCGGCAAGCGGCCGGAGGGCGGGGCGGTGAGGTCGCCCTTGGGGTAGATCAGGGTGTCGCCGTTCGCGTCGCGCGTCACCCGGAAATTCTCGGAGACGAGGACCTCGGTCCCGTCGTCCATACGCCAGGGCTTCCAGTTCTCGTTGCGGAAGCCGAACATCGTTTCGGAGCCGTAGACGCCTTCGACGTCGATGCCGAGCGCGGCCTGGAGGTCGTCGTCGATCCAGCCGAGCATCTGGTAGGGCTCGTGGACCTTGACCAGCCGTTTTTCGAGGCCGTAGTGGCCGCGGAGTCCGATGACGCACTTGACGTGCATGCCGGTGACGGCCGTCCCGTTGAAATCGACGGGGATGCGGTCTGGCTGGCGGTGATTGAGAGCGGCTTCCAGGCGTTCCCGGCTTGTCATCGTCATGGCGGACCTCCTCGGTTTTCCCCAGATTACCTATTTTGGCCCTCATTGGCAACCATGAAGGCGCTGCTCCCAATTTCGGAAGTTCATGATGGTTTTCTCTCTAGTTGCAGGGTGCTGCCCGGGGCAGTGATGGGGGCCGGCAGGGAGCGGAGTCCTCGAAGTGACCGATAAAAGTGCGGCGGAGATACTCGGAGTCGCACTTTTAGGAAATATCTTAATAGAGTACTTGGTTTATAGAAATGGGACGTGTCCCCGTTTTATTCGGGGCCTATGAAAATCCCCCCATCGCGGACTAAAACGGGCGGCGCCCTGCGCCGGCGCTTCAGACCGGCTTGGGACGTTTGATGAACGTCCCTGCCCGGTATTCGCGGAATGCGGTCCAAAGCTCATCTTGGGTGTTCATGACGATCGGACCCTGCCAGGCCACGGGTTCGCCGAGCGGCCGGCCCGCGATGAGGAGGAAACGGACGGACGAGTCCGTTGTCGCCACATTGATCCGGCCGCCGTCGTCGAAGAGGATGACGGAGTGGTCCCCCAGAAAGGGCTTCCGCCCGAGGTCGAAATAGCTGGCCGGCTCGATATCGTAGGATGACGGCTTGGCGTCCCCGGCAAAACAGCCCTGCCCCTCAAAGACGTAGGCGAGGACGGTGTGGCCGGGCTTGGTCGGATGGACGAACTCGGCACCCGGAGGCATGGAGACATCGAGGTATTCTGGATCGATGACGATGTCCCGGACCGGCCCGCGGGTTTTCCCGACCGTCCCGCAGATGACGCGGACGCTGACGCCGCCGGGGAGGGAGATCTCGGGGATGTCCGTCCGCTTCACGTCGCGGTAGCGCGGGTCCATCATCTTCTGGGACGCGGGCAGGTTGGCCCAGAGCTGTAAGCCGGCCATGCGGCCGTCTTTCCCGCCCTTTGGCATTTCCTGGTGGATGATGCCGTTGCCGGCCGTCATCCACTGGACGTCGCCGGGTCCGATGACGCCCTTGTTGCCCATGCTGTCGCCGTGTTCGGCCGTGCCCCGGATCATGTAGGTGATCGTCTCGATGCCGCGGTGGGGATGCCAGGGGAAACCGGGAAGATAGCGCTCCGGGTCGTCCTGGCGGAAATCGTCGAACATGAGGAAGGGGTCGAACATCGGCACCTCGCGGAAGCCGAAGCCGCGATGGAGATGGACGCCGGCCCCCTCGAGCGTGGGCTGGCTGATCAGGACTTTCTTGATCTTCCTCGTCGTTTCCATGACACACTCCTCTCTTGCCTTCTCCGGATATTTTACCACGAGCGCCGGCCGCCGACCCGGGGCCTCGGGTATCGTCTTCGTTCGCTGCGGTGAATCTTTACGCCATCCCGGGCCGGATCCGATGGGGGGATGCCGCGTATCCGACCCGTGATGACTAATTCACCGTTTTATGCTTCCTCCGACGATATCCCTCGGCCCTGGGATCGGCGGCGGTTTCGCCTCCGATCCCCTTTGTCATGAGAAGATCGTCCACGTCAGCGCTCCGATTCCCCGGGTTTGACTTGGCTCGGAGGCTGACGGCGGCTGACCCGCCGCATCAGCAGGAAGACCGGGAAACCCGCGGCGAAAAAGATCGCTCCGTAGAGAGCCTCGCGTGTCTGGGTGACGAGGACGTTGACCGAGATGAGGAGCATGAAGGCCACGAAGAGGAGGGGCAGAAAGGGATAGAGAGGTATCCGGTAGCCCGTGTAGGCTTCTCCGGAGCGGCGCGCCTTGCGCCTGAGGATGAAGATCGAGGACGACACGATGGCCAGGGTCATGGTGTCGAGGAACATGACGTAGTTGACGATGTTCTCGAACGTGCCCAGGAGGAAGATCGAGGCGAGGATGATGCCGCCGAGGAAGAGAAGCCCGAACGCCTGGGTCTGCGTCTTTGGGTTGACCTTCTGGAAAGCGGCCGGCAGGGTCCGGTCCTCGGCCATGGAGTAGTAGACCCGCGGGATCTGCATCAGGGTGACGTTGAGAAAGCCCATGGCCGAGAGGAAGATGGCCAGGGAGACGACGAGCCGGCCGGTTTCGCCGAAGGTGACGCGCGCGGTTTCGGCGGCGACGAGCTTCGCGGCAGCGATGCCGGGAACGCCGAGGGTCTTGACGTAGGCCACGTTGATGGTCAGGTAACAGGCCAGGACGATGAGGATACCGAAAAAGATGGCCCGGGGGACGTTGCGCTTTGCGTCGCGGACGTCGGCCCCGAAGTTGATCGTGTTCTGGTAGCCGCCGTAGGCGTAGAAGACATAGATGAACGAAACGCCCAGGGCCAGGATCCAGGGCCGGTCGAGCGGGAGGGCAGACGGGCCTGCCGGCGCTTTCTTGGACAGGAAAGCCGCCGCCGTGAGGAGGCCGATCATGCCGACCTTCAGGAGGCTGAGGACGTTCTGGGCCCAGGCGCCCGTCTTGATGCCGAGGTAGTTGATGACGAGGAGGACGACGATGAGGATGACGGCTGTCGCCTGGACGGTCGCCCGTCCCGGAGTGGCGGCGGGGAATATGATGGGCGTCAGGTATTCGGCCCCGATCAGGGCCACGGCCGCCGCGCCGGCCCCGTTGAGGATGACAACGTTCGTCCAGTTGAGCATGAAGGCCAGGCCGGAACTGTAGTTCTCGGCGACGACCTTGTAGTAGCCGCCCGGCTTGGCGAAACGCCCGCCGATCTCGGCGAAGGTCAGGGCGCCGATGAAGCTGATGAGACCGCCCAGGGCCCAAGCGGCATAAAAGAGCGTGGGTGTGCGGGCCGCGGCGGCGACCATGGCCGGCGTCCGGAAGATGCCGATGCCGATGATCAGGCTGACGACGATCATCGACGCGTCGAAGGTGGTCAGTTTCGCCTTGATCGACATGCGGCCTCCTCCACGAAGAGCCCATTGTACCCGGGCGGGTGCGAATTACAAGAGTGAGGTGACTCCACCCGTTGTTTGCTGCGATGGGGACCACCCATATCCCCCGGCCCCCCGGGAACCAGTCCCGGCGGTTCCCCCGCCGCTACGGGGTCTCTGGATGGTCCCCATCACAGCCCGTGTGGCGTCATAACCCGGGAACTCTCTCTCCTCTGTCTCAGCCTTTAGCCGAGTTCCTTGACAGCCCGCTCGATGCGCTCCAAGGCCTCCACGAGAAGGGCCCGTGGACAGCCGAAGTTGATGCGGACGAAGCCGGCCGCCTCCTCTCCGAACAACGCGCCGTCACTGAAATAAACGCGGGCCTTTTTGAGGAAAAAGTCGTTGAGCGCGGCGGGCTCGAGGCCAAGGCCGCGGCAGTCGAGCAGGGCGAGATAGGTCCCTTCGGGCCGGACGAGGCGGATCGCGGGAACCCGCTCCTCAAGGAACTTCTCCATGACATCGACGTTGGCCTCGAGGTAGGGCAAGAGCTCATCGAGCCAGTCCTCGCCGTGGGCGTAGGCGGCCTCGAAGCCGACGATGCCAAAGACCTGGCCGAGCTCGAAGCCGGCCCGCTCGGTCTCGTCCTTGAAGGCCTCGAGGAGCTTGGCGTTGGAGGCGATGACGACCGCTGTCGACAAGCCGGGGATGTTGAAGGTCTTGCTCGGAGCGACGCAGGTGACGGTCCGGTCCGCCAGGTCGGGCGAGAGCGTGGCGAAGACGTGATGCTTATGACTGCCGTAGACGAGGTCATGGTGGATCTCATCGGAGATGATGACGAGGTCCCTTTCCTTGGCGATACGGCCCAAGGCCTCGAGTTCCTGCCGCGTCCAGACCCGGCCGACCGGATTGTGGGGACTGCAGAGGATGAGCATCCGGCCGCTTTCGTCGAGTTTCCTCTCGAGGTCCTCCAGATCCATCGTGTAGCGTCGGCCGTCGAAACGGAGAGGGTTCCGGACGACGCGGCGGCTGTTATTTTCGATAGCGTGATAAAAGGGGAAATAGACAGGAGTTTGGATGACGACTCCGTCACCCGGCCTGGTGAAGGCCCGGACGCAATAATTCAGGGCTGGGACGACGCCCGGCGACTTGGCCATCCAGTCCTTGCGGACGTCCCAGCCGTGCCGGCGCCCAAGCCAGTCGATCGCTGCCTGCCAGAAGGACGGAGGGATGAGCGGATAGCCGTAGACGCCGTGGGCGGCCCGGCGGCGGATGGCCTCGATGACCGCGGGCGGCGCCTCGAAGTCCATGTCGGCCACCCACATCGGGATGGCGTCCTCGACCTTGAGGACCTTGCGGGGATAGATCCACTTCAGGGATTCGGTACCCGTCCGGTCGATAACCTTGTCGAAGTCGAATTTCAAATTAGATCAGGAATTTCCCGTTCTTGGCGATGGTCTTGCCCTTGGCCGTGATCGTCACCTTGTCGACCAGGGCGTCGAAGTGATACTTGCTCTTGTTCTTCCCGATGCCGTAAGAATCGCCGATGGCGAAGTGGACCGTGCCGAAGGCCTTTTCGGCCTCGAGCATGTTCGGGCATATCCGGGCGCCCTTGTTCGTACCGATGCCGAACTCGCCGATGATCCTGCCCGTCTCGTCCGCCCCGATCGTGGCGATGACTTCGGCGATGCCCTTGCCCCTGAAGTCGACGAGCTTGCCGCGCTTGAACGTCATGACGCCGGGGCCGAGCTTGTCGTCGATGAGGCTGATAGCGATCGTCCCTGTGAACGTCTCCTCGACCGGGGCCGTGTAGCACTCGCCGGCCGGGAGGTTGCCGTGCATGCCCTTCCGGCTGATGTTGCCGTTGTCGTTGTGCCAGGCCCGGCCCTTGACGCTGAAGGCGATCCGCGTGCCGGCCGGGTTCTCGACGACGACGTCTTCGGCGTCCTTCATGGCCCGCATGACCTTCTTCGTGAACTTATCCATCTCCGAGAAGTCGACGTTGACGAGACGTTCCATCATGTCCCGGGTCAACCCGGGCATCATGCAGATCCGGCCGTGCTTGCCGCCCTCGGAGACCATGAAGCCGCGGAACGGCTTTTCCGGGAACCGGCCCTCGAGCATGTAAGTCGTGGCCGAGGCGTTGCGGATGAGGTTTTTGAACTGCCGCGTCGGCTCGGTGATGGGCCGCAGCGTCTCGGTCATGAGGTAGGTCGTCGTTTCGGCGCCGGCCTGCTTCGCGTAGCAGGCCAGGGCCTCGGCGATGTCCATTTTCTGCCTGTCCGTGACGAGGAGGAATTTCTCGCCGGGTTTGAGCCGCAGGGCCTGGTTGATGGCCCGGTCGGCCGCCGAATAGAGTTTATTCGTTTTCATGTGTGAACTCCGTTTTTCCTATTTTGTCCGGCGCGCGTCCCAATAGACGAAACCGCAGAGCAGGAGGAAAGCCACGAGGCTGATGATCTGGCCGAAGCCCGTGAACCAGACCGCGGGCGTGCCGTCGACCCAGCGGCCGCCCTCGAGGACCATCGGGACTCCCAGGCTGACGAAGTGGTCGAGCTTCGTGAGCTTGAGCACGGCCAGGACGATGCCCATCAGGGCGCCGCCGGCGATGAACCCGGAGGAGATGAGCGTGCCGCGGTTGTTGCGCCGCTCGCCTAGCTCCTTGTCCTTTGTCGACTTTTTGACCAGGTGGGAGATGAAGCCGCCGACGAGAAGCGGCGTCGTCAGGGGCAACGGCAGGTACATGCCCAGGGCGAAGGCCAGGGGCGGCACCTTGGCCAGCTCGGCCACGAGGGCGACCGAGGCCCCGATCGCATAAAGAAGCCAGGTCACGGGCTCGCGCGACATCATCGACTTGATGACGGTGGCCATCAGATTCGCCTGGGGCGCGGCCAGCGTCCCGCTCTGGAACGAGAAGGCCTTGTCCAGGATGTAGATGGCGATGCCCACGGTCAGGGCCGAGATGAGGACGCCGGCGAACTTGTACCTCTCCTGGTTGCGCGGCGTCGCCCCGAGCCAGTAGCCGATCTTGAGGTCGGTGACGAAGCTCCCGGAAATCGACAGGGCCGTACAGACGACCGCGCCGATGAGCAGGGCGACGGCCATCCCCTGGTCTCCCGACAGCCCCGCCCCGAGGAGGACGACGCTCGAGAGGATGATCGTGATCAGGGTCATGCCCGAGACCGGGTTCGTCCCGACGATGGCGATGGCGTAGGCGGCAACCGTGGTGAACAGGAACGAGAGGAGGACGCAGATCAGGACGCCGATGATGGCCAGCTTGAGGTTCGAGATCCAGAGGAAGTAGAAGAAGAGGCCGGCGGCCGTGGCCAAAAGCCCCAGGAGGATCG